>Ga0268262_10002601_pt1 | contig 20662 bp, 23 predicted proteins | sample TergutNc150P3_FD_190354 | JGI IMG/M metagenome (GOLD analysis project Ga0268262, IMG submission 190354) | Nasutitermes corniger P3 segment gut microbial community from laboratory colony in Florida, USA - Nc150 P3 (SPAdes) (version 2) | ecosystem: Host-associated > Arthropoda: Insects >... | reverse complement strand
TAGAAGCGGCCCACGCCGGGGAGGCCGGGAAAGGGTTTGCCGTTGTGGCCGGCGAGATTCGCAAATTGGCTGAAACTTCAGGCGGGCAGTCGAGAACAACCGCGGAGATGCTAAAAAAGATAAAGACATCCATAGACGGCATTACAGCCTCTTCAAATGAGGTTCTTTCCCGTTTTGACGTTATTGACACCGGCGTGAAAACTGTTTCGCAACACGAACTGAATATCCGTAGCGCGATGGAAGAGCAGGAAGTAGGCGGAAAGCAGATACTCGAATCAATGGAACACCTTAAGGAGATAAGCGTATCGGTAAAGAAAGGGGCTTCGGATATGACGACGTCCGGCGATCAACTGAACCAGCAGACCAGCGAATTAATAAAATCCAGCATTGACGTGGTAAACGGCATGAACGAAATTATACACGGAGCCATGCAGGAAATAAAAAGCGCGGTAGTCCTTGTCGATGAAATGAGCAACGAGAACAACAAGAATTTCGATGAGCTAAAAGAAGAATCAATGAAATTCAAGGTAGAGTCAAAAGATGCCAAGAAAAAAGTCATCGTTGTTGACGACGAGGCAACCATTCTTGTAATGACAAAAGGAATGCTGGACAGTAATTACGATGTTACCACTGTTAAATCAGGCAAAGAGGCGCTGGCTTTATTCTTCCAGGGCTATGTTCCCCATATGGTATTGTTGGATTTGAGTATGCCTGGATTGGGAGGATGGGATACCTTCATTAGAATTAGGGACATTAGCAAATTACACAAAACCCCAATAGCGATTTACACATCTTCAACCGATCCGAAAGACAGGGCGCGCGCGCAGGAGCTGGGGGCGGTTGACTATATCGAAAAGCCCTGTAAAAAAGAGGAGCTGTTGAACAAGGTAAACAGGATAATCCAGAGAGGGTAAGACAATATTCAGTTGTAATTTATTGTGAAAATATCAGTGCCTATATCTTATAAGTTTTGTCCTCTGCCGCTGTTTCTTTATGGTACATATAAAGAGGATAATACGCCCAATTTTGGTTTATTTGGCTGGTTTAGCTATTATTGGGACGTTGAAATAGGCGTAATGGCTTGCATTGGAAACAATAAACTAACAAAGGATCGCGTACAGGCTAAAGGGGTTTTTTCGGCTAATCTTGTTACAGAAGAATTATTGCCCATAGCTGATTATTTCGGTAACAAGCCAGGATATTCAAAGGATAAAATGAATGTTGATGTGGAAATCGAAAAAGGCCAGGTTCTCGATGTTCCGGTTTTAACAAAAAGCCCATGGATTTATGAATTGGAAGTTAATAAAACAATAACCATGAAAAACAGCGGTATTTTTTTATGTAATATCAGGAATGTTTTAGCTGATGAATATTTATGTAACGAAACAATAACCGTTGAAAAATGTATAAATACAATTAGACCTGTACAAACTATAAGCCAAAAATATTTCTCGTGGAATGGAAATGAAATTTGTGATTGGGGAAAAGCAAAAAAAGAATAAGAGATTTCTTTAGGGGCTGGTATTTGAAAAATTACCATACACCTATAGCGCCTGTACCCGCTGCAACAAACGCTCCTACTGAAGGTAAAATACTCATTGACAAAATAGAAAAATATGTAAATACTATTGAAATAATTTCAAAAAGTTGGTGAAAAAATTGAAAAAACAATATCCTGCTTTTGAACCCAAGCGCCAGCTTTATATACAGCTTTTTTTTACGATTTTCGCTTTTTTGATGATGGTTCTATTAAGCAACGCCTTTATGAGCAATATCGTGCGCGTGTATTTAAAACAAAACGCGTTAAACATACTTGATTCGGCCCAGGCGGAAATAATCTCTGATCTGATGGAACCGCAAACAGTGCTGAACAACGTTTCGCAAATAACGCGCGCTATGGTTTTGCGAGGCGATGACGCCGATAGTTTACGGAATTATTTAACAACCGTGTTGGACTATTTGTTTTTGGATAACCAGCGTAAAGCGGTTTTTAGCACGCTCTTCGGGTACTTTGAAACGCTTCCTGACGGCCCTGCCTTCATAGAGGGCCTTATCAGAAATATGTCGGATTGGTATGACCCGACAGAACGTTCCTGGTACCAGAACGCGATTGCGGCAAACGGGGAAATCGCGACGACCATGATTAATAGCGACATAATTTACGATGGCCCCGTCATTATTTTTTCGCGCTGCATTTTTGACGATTCAGGCCGCCGTTTGGGCGCTGTTGGCCTTAGGATAGAAATAGACGGTATCGGAAATTTCGTTATCAATACAGCCTCATCTCATGGCGGCTACGGAGTACTGATAAACGAGGATCTGATCTTGCTCGCCCACCCAAATCGCGATTTCGTGGGCAAAGATATACGCGAGCCAGGAATCCCTTTGTCCGTTCTTGCGGATGAATTACTACGCGGCAAAGACATAACAGAATTCCCGATGATGTCTTACAAAGGCGAAGATGCTGTCGCTTTCTTTAGACGGCTCTCCAACGGCTGGTATCTGGGCGTTGACTTACCGAGACTCCCATACTATCAAAGCGTAACCAATTTGGCTGTGATCCTCAGCTTATTTGGCATAGCGCTTGCGTTTGTTCTGAGCTTTGTCCTTATTCGCGTAGATGCCGCAAGAAACAAGGCTGACATGGAAAGCAGGTACAAAAGCGCCTTTCTTGCAAACATGAGCCACGAGATACGCACGCCCATGAACGCCATAATAGGCATGACGGAGCTTCTTGCCAATGAACAGCTAAGCGACCACCAGATGGGTTTCATTGACGATATCAAGGTGTCCGCCCATTCGCTCCTGTCCATCATAAACAACATACTGGATCTTTCAAAAATCGAATCCGGAAAATTTACGCTTAACCCGGTTAATTACGACTTTCACGCGCTTATAGATAACATTATTTTCATGTTCCGTTACGTGGCGCAAAAGAAAGGCCTCGAATTCAGGTTTGAAAGCGTAGGTGAAATGCCTGAATGCCTTTACGGCGACGATTTAAGGCTCAGGCAGGTTTTGACGAATGTTTGCGGAAACGCGGTTAAATACACCGAAAAAGGATACATCAAGCTAAAAATAGCCTTCTCAGACGGAAACCTGATATTTGAGGTCTCGGATACCGGAATGGGAATCCGCAAGGAAGATTTGCCCAGACTATTCGACGCGTTTGAGCGCATGGAAATGGATAAAAACCGGAGCATCGCGGGAACCGGCCTGGGGCTTCCCATCTGCAAGTCTTTTGTGGAAATGATGGGCGGCTACATTCTTGTTGACAGCAAACATGGGCAGGGAAGCGTTTTTACAGTTATTGTTCCCGCTGTTTTAGGCGACAAGGCAAAAGTGAAGTCCGTGAAGAATATAAAAAAGGAACAGACTTTGGACGCGCCCAGGGCCAATATTCTGGTAGTGGACGACAATGAGTTTAACCTTAGGGTAGCGGAGGGCCTGCTGAACTTGTTTAAGATTAACGCAAAAACCGCTTTTTCCGGCAATGAAGCCATAGACCTGGTTCAGAAGAACGATTTTGACCTTGTCTTTATGGATCATATGATGCCTGAAATGGACGGAGTTGAAGCTACCGGAATAATAAGAAGACTTGGCATCAAATATGAAAACCTGCCTATAATAGCGCTGACAGCAAACGCGATTGATGGGGCAAAGGAGATGTTTCTGTCCTGCGGCTTCAGCGGGTTTATTTCAAAGCCCATTGAGATACAGGAATTGAATGAAGTTTTACGGGAATGGCTGCCACCCGATAAAATTGAAGAAAAAGAACTTATGGCTTTGAATGCTGAAAGCCAGTACGGTGAAACAAGCAGTGACTTCATAAGCGCCCTTGGAAAAATTGATGAAATCAACACTGAAATCGGCTTGAGCCATGTTTCAGGAATAAAAAATATGTATCGCGAAACATTGGCTCTTTTTCATAAAAAGCTGGCTGCGGAGTGTGACGCAATGTCTACCGATTTAAATGCCAAAGATACAAAGAGTTTCGCAATTAAAGTACACGCCATGAAATCAGAGCTTTCAACCATTGGAGCGATGAACTTATCCGACGCGGCATTCAAACTGGAAACAGCCGCCAAAACCAATGATGTTAATAACTGCCAGGAACACTTTCCGGCTTTCAGGGAAAAGCTAATAAACCTGTATGAAAAGCTATTAGCGGTTTTCCCGGCCAACAAAGCCAAAGCCAAAAAGAAAGGCGGAGACACATATTATTTGCATGAAAATATCAATAAGGCGCTTGAGGCGGCGAATGATTTTAACGGCGACTCGGGTTCTAAAATCATTAGCGGTTTACTGGCATACGACTTTGGCGATCAAAACAACGCCCTGTTGGAAAACGCCGCGGCGGCGTTTGAGAACTTCGATTACAACGCCGCCAGGGAATCGTTGAACAAAATTTCGATGTGATTTGTTACGTCTGGAGGAATACAAAAAATGAACAACAATGAAGAACCAAAACCAACCTCTTCAAGATGGCTGATGAAGATCGCCTTAACCGTCTTTTTCGCGGCGTTAACCATGGCGGGGGCTTTTATCGCTTTTCCGATTGGGCCGATTCCATTAACCATGCAGAACCTTTTCATCCTTTTGTCCGGCCTTGTGCTTGGGCCTGTCATGGGCAGTGCCGCTGTAAGCCTTTATTTGCTTGCCGGAATTCTTAACCTTCCGGTTTTCGCGTTGGGAGGAGGCGGCATAACCCGTTTCGCCGGACCAGCCGGCGGTTACTTTGTTGGCTACCTTTTTGCCGCCTTCACAGCAGGACTCATAACAGGCAGACCAAAAGCTGACGCAAGCGCCGAGCCTTCTCAAATACGCGTTATTATTGCGGAAATAGCGGGCCTTCTGGTCAGTTATGTCCCCGGTTTAATCTGGTTCAAAATTAGAATGAACATCGACTGGGAAAAAACTTTCTTAACAGGGTTCGTCCCCTTTATCATTGGAGATACCCTTAAAGGAATCGTGGCGGTTTTAATAGCCCCAAAGCTTAGAAGAATCGCGGCGGATTTTCTTTATGATAAAAAATAACAGCGCAGCCAGGAATTAAAAACTTGTTGCATTTAAGAAACATAAATGGAATAATGGCTTTATAATATCTGTATCTGGATTAGGAGGAGATTATGAAAAAAACGCTGAGATTTGCCTGCATACTACTGTTTGCGGCAGCGCTGGTTCTGGCTTTTGGCGGTTGCCAGAAAAAAGCTGACAGCAATGTAATTAAGATTGGGGTTTTTGAGCCTCTTACCGGCGCTAACGCCGCCGGCGGCGCTTTGGAAGTCGAGGGCATCAGGCTGGCCCACCAGTTGAACCCCACTGTAACGGTTGCCGGAAAAACCTACAACGTGGAACTTGTAATTGCCGACAACAGATCCGACAAGGTTGAAGCGGCCAACGCCATGCAGCGGCTTGTTGACCGGGACAAGGTGAACGTAGTCCTCGGCTCATGGGGCTCTTCGCTGTCCATGTCCGGCGGCGAAGTAAGCAGGGGCAAAGTCCCCGCCATCGGGCTTTCCTGCACCAACCCGCTTGTAACAGCCGGAAATGACTGGTACTTCAGGGTCTGCTTTATCGACCCGTTCCAGGGCACCGTAATGGCCAGTTACGCTTTCAACGATCTTAAAGCCAGGACAGCCGTTATTGTTCAGGAAATTTCAAACGACTATTCGGTAGGGTTGGCGAAGTTCTTCGTTGACACCTTTGTCAAGCTTACCGGAAACTCCAACGCGATTCTCGCAACGGTAAACTACAACACCGGCGATCAGGATTTTAGCGCCCAGCTCACCACTGTCCGCGCCCAGAACCCGGACGTAATTTTCGCGCCTGGGAACTACACCGAATCGGCGCTGGTTATAAAGCAAGCAAGGGAACTTGGCATCACCATTCCGATAATCGGCGGCGATACCTGGGAAACCCCTGAGTTTATCGATGTGGGCGGCGACCGCGTGAACGGCTCCGTTTTCTCAACCTTCTTTGCCGCCGAATTCGCCGGCACCCCGCAGGCAAAAACCTTCCTTGATGAATACACCAAGCAATACAACAAAGAGCCCGCCGCGGTTACGGCTCTGGGCTATGACGGCTATCTGGTTGCCCTCGACGCAATCAAGAGAGCCGGTTCTACCGACCCCGCGAAGATCCGGGACGCGGTTGAAAAGACCGCCAACTTTATCGGCGCGACGGGGACTACGACTCTTGACGCAAACGGCGACGCCACCAAGAGCGCCTACATCAAGGGCGTGGAGAACGGTCGCTTTGTTTTCAAGACTATCGTTAATCCTTAATCGAGTGGTTTTTGATTGAGTGGTCTTCAAGTGAGTGAACTCAATTGAGCGGAGTCGATCAGTTTTTGCAATATCTGGTCAGCGCCCTGGCCCTGGGGAGCCTGTATGCCTTGATAGCCATTGGCTACACCATGGTTTACGGGATCCTCAGGCTGATTAACTTTGCCCACGGCGAAGTGTTCATGCTGGGCGGCTACATCGCGTTTTACGCCGTTACTATTTTTCTAATGCCCTGGTGGGCCGGATACATTGTAGCGCTGGGCCTTACAGGAATCTTTGGCGTTGGTCTTGAACGGGTGGCTTACCGCCCGCTCCGCCATTCGCCAAAGATTTCAATTATGATCAGCGCCATCGGGGCGTCTTTTTTAATGCAAAACCTGGCGATTGTTATTTTTGGCGGAAGGCCGAAAGGTTTTCCCATTCCTGAAATATTCAATAAGATAGTAAAAATACACACCGCTTCTGTGGTTAATGTAAGCATAATTATTCCCTGTATAACCGCGGTATTGCTGGCAATACTTTTGATAATTGTGCACAAAACAAAAACAGGCATGGCTATGCGGGCTGTCGCGACGGATCTTCCCGCGGCCAGGCTCATGGGAATAGACGTAAATAAAATCGTATCGTTTACTTTCGGAACCGGATCGACTTTGGCCGCGATTGGAGGAGTGATGTGGGCGTTGAAATATCCCCAGCTTAACCCTTCAATTGGAATGATTCCTGGCCTAAAGTGTTTTATCGCCGCGGTCATCGGCGGCATAGGAAATATTTCCGGCGCTGTGCTGGGCGGATTGCTTTTGGGACTTATCGAAATCATGGTGATCGCCGCACTTCCTACGCTGACAGGCTACCGCGATGCCTTCGCTTTTATCTTGCTGATAATTGTGCTGCTGTTAAAACCATCCGGGCTTTTGGGTAAAAACCAAATAGAGAAGGTATGAGTATGGTTTTGTCTAAAAAGCAAAAAAATATATATACTCTCATTTTGCTTGTTGTCCTTGCCGCGTTTGTTATTATCGCCGACAAGCTTTTCAGCTCATTTGTTTTGCGTATCTTTAACCTCTGCGGCATTTACATCATCCTGGCGCTTTCCCTCAATTTGATTAACGGCTTTACCGGGCTTTTCTCCCTTGGTCATGCCGGCTTTATGGCGCTCGGGGCGTACACAAGCGCCCTTCTTACGATGAGTCCCGCTTCAAAGAATATGAATTTTTTCCTTACCCCGATTATCGCGCCCTTGGCGAATCTAAATCTTCCTTTTATTCCAGCCCTGATCGCCGCGGGCCTCATGGCGGGCTTGGCGGGCTTTCTTATCGGCGCTCCCGTTTTGCGCCTGCGCGATGATTACCTTGCCATCGCCACTCTGGGTTTTTCGGAAATAATCAGGGTGGTTATAACAAATTTGCAGTCTGTTACCAACGGCGCTTTGGGCCTAAAGGGCCTGCCCAGATATTCAACGACCTACATGATCTGGGGCGTTGCCTTTGTCTCGGTTGTATTTATCATCGCGCTTATAAATTCAGCTTTCGGGCGCTCCTGCAAAGCTGTAAGGGACAACGAAATTGCCGCGCAGGCAATGGGAATTAACGTAGCGCGAATAAAGATCACAAGTTTTACGATAGCCAGTTTTATGGCGGGTATAGGCGGCGCAATGCTGGGGCACATGTTGAGTACCATTGATCCCAAAATGTTTACCTTTACTCTTACGTATAACGTTTTGCTTATAGTAGTTCTTGGAGGAAGCGGCAGTATTTCAGGATCGATAATCGCGGCGATTGTTGTAACGATTTCCATGGAAGCCCTGCGCTTTCTCGACGGCCCTCTGAATTTGCTTTTTATCCGCACCCAGGGACTGCCGGGTTTGCGAATGGTTGTATTCAGTATTCTTTTGCTGCTGGTAATTATTTTCAGACAGCAGGGCCTGATGGGAAACCGCGAATTATCCTGGGATATGGTTGTCAACTTCAAGTCGAAGCTGCCCAGGTTTAAAAAGACGGGGGCCGCCTGATGCTTCGCACAGAAAAGGTGACCATGCAGTTTGGCGGCCTGACGGCTGTTTCCGATTTTTCAATAAACGTGAAAGACGGCGAGATTGTCGGGCTTATAGGGCCCAACGGCGCGGGCAAAACTACGGCCTTCAACATGATTACAGGCCAGTACACCCCTACCAGCGGCCAGATTTTTTTTGAGGAAAAAAATATCACCGGCAAGAAGCCTCACATAATAACAGAAGCGGGCATTGCCAGGACTTTTCAGAACATCAGGCTGTTCAGCAAATTAACTGTAATAGAGAACATCCTTGCCGCCTGCGCTCTTCGCGAAAAGCCCCGCCTGTTTGAGTCGGTTCTGCATCTGCCGGCTTACAAGGCCAAGGAAAAGCGCTCGTTGGATTTCGCGCGTGAAATGCTCGCCTCGGTCGGCCTTCTGGAAAACGCGGATGACAACGCCGTGTCCCTGCCCTACGGCAAACAGCGCCGCCTTGAGATTGTCCGCGCCCTGGCAACCCGCCCCAAGCTCCTCTTGCTTGACGAGCCTGCCGCCGGAATGAATCCCCAGGAATCATACGAGCTGATGGATTTTATTGTTGCCGTACGCGACAAGTTCAAGATTTGCGTTTTGCTTATTGAACATCACATGCAGGTAGTAATGGGTATCTGCTCGCGTCTTTATGTGCTTGACTACGGGCATACCATCGCGGAGGGGCCGCCTCATGAGATTCAAAACAACAAAAAAGTAATTGACGCCTACCTGGGGGTGGGGTGATGCTAAAACTGGAAGGGCTCTCGGTTTTTTACGGCGGCATCCACGCCCTGCGGGGCATCGACATGGAAGTTACCGATGGACAGATCATCAGCCTTATCGGAGCCAACGGGGCGGGTAAAAGCACCATGCTCAACACAATTGTGGGCCTTGTTAAGCCTGCCGCAGGAAAAGTTTTGTGGGACGGCGAGGACATCACCGGCACAGACCCCAAGGATATTGTCTCCCGCGGCCTTGTGATGGTTCCCGAGGGCCGCCACATATTCCCGAATCTGACAGTGAACGAAAACCTGACCCTGGGCGCTTACGCCAGAAACGACAAAGAGCAAATCGAAAAAGACCGCGAAAGGTGTTTCCAGCTTTTCCCCCGCCTTAAAGAGCGTCACAGGCAGCCTGGCGGTACGCTTTCCGGCGGCGAACAGCAGATGCTTGCCGTTGCCAGAGGCCTGATGTCCCGCCCCAAAATACTAATGCTGGATGAGCCGAGCCTCGGTCTTGCGCCTATTGTCTCAAAGATGATCTTTGACATTATCAAAGAGATTAACCAAAACGGAACAACCATTTTATTAATAGAACAAAACGCCCGCGCCGCGCTTGAAATCGCCAATTACGCATATGTGCTTGAGACAGGTGTAATTACAATGCAGGACGTTGGCGCGGAGCTGTTGAAGAATGACGGTATACGGCGGGCTTATCTGGGCGAGAGCTAAAATCCCTACCCAAAACGATCAAAGCTTTATGATCACTATGTACTCTTACATTTTTCTCTTCATTGAACTATATTGTTATAATGAAGCGGTTATATTTGGATAATTGCTGTTTTAATCGCCCTTATGATGATCAGAAACAGTTAAGAATCCAGCTGGAAACAGAAGCAAAATTATATATCCAACAGGAACTGCTCGCCAAAAAATTTGAACTTGCATGGTCTTATATTTTGGATTATGAAATTGGCATAAGCCCTTTTGAAGAGAGAAAAGAGAAACTCAAGCAATGGAAAAATATAGCAAAATGTTTTTGTTCGGAAGAAGAGGCCATTCTGCTTGAAGCTGAAAAATTAACAGCGATGAGTTTTAAAACCATAGACGCGCTGCATATCTCAGCGGCAAAATATATGCATTGTGATTATATTATTACAACAGATAGAAAGATGCTGAATAAAACAGTTTCAGACATACTAATAGTGGACCCTATAGATTTTTTGCGGCGGGAGGTTTTTTATGAGAACTGATACATTAGTTAAATATGAAGGTCTTGCTATATTAAATGAACATTTAGGACCTGTGGATGCGGAACGTTTTATTGCGCTTATGCTACGGGAAACATTTGATTATACAAAATGGCATGAGAATCTTGACGAAAACATGAGTGTTAGGGAGCTAAGTAAAAAAGCAATGGAATATCAACAGAAATAATCAGAAGACTGCCATTGCCAAAGTGTTTTGCCTAAACCCGCTTTATAAAAAGATTCAGCGCCTGTATTCCTAACAGCACCACAGCCGTAACTACAATACCTGCAGTTAAAACGCCTAACAAAACAGCGAGCATGGTCTTGCGCTTTGAAAGGCCCAGAACCCAGGCGCCCAGTGTGCCGGTCCAGGCTCCTGTAAGCGGCAAAGGGATCGCCACAAACACGGCGACGCCAAGCCAGCCCCAGCGCTCCACGTTATTGTGAAGCTTGCCGCGCGCCCGTTCAATGAAGCGCTCAAAAAAGTTTTGGTACCACTTCATCTTTAGAAAAAGCTTATGCAGGGTAGAAAGGAAAATCCAGCAGGCCGGCGCAACCATGGCGTTTATAAAAACCGCAACGGCGAACGCGAGGTACCATTGCACGCCGTTGGCGATTGCGAATGGGATAGCCCCACGAAGCTCAGAAATTGGAAGAAAAGAAAGAAAAACAGTCCAGAAGTAAACACCGAAATTAGTCATGGTGGTTCATCATACCATAATGTGGTATGTTAAAACCATTATGCCAAACATGAAAAGAAAAGATCGGGAGCAGTCAAGGGATTTTGCCCTTGCTGTAACTGACAAGTGCGCCTACGCGGTGATGGCGACGGTGAACGCCGATGGAACTCCTTACTGTATCCCACTTTCTCTTGCCAGAGACGGGGAGTGGCTGTATTTTCACTGCGCCTATGAGGGGCACAAGATCGATAACCTTCGCCAGCGGAGCAAGGTTTGCGTCTCCTGCGTTGGCGTAAATGAGGCAATCCCCGGAAAATTCACTTTGAAATATGAGTCCGCTGTAATTTTTGGTAGGGCAGAGGAAGTTACAGGCCGCGAAGAAAAGATCCGCGCCTTGAATTTGATATGTAAACGTTACACACCGAACAATATGGCTGCTTTCGATGAAGCCATTGAAAGGCAACTTGACGTAACCGCCATCTGGAAAATCCACATAGACGAAATAAGCGGGAAGGGAAGAATGGGATGAAAACAGGGGGGACGACATTCACCTTTGCAGCGGAAACCCCTTTGGGAAAAATCCAGGCCGCCGCCGATGGTAGCGCGCTGACAGGCCTTTGGTTTATCGGGCAGAAGTATTTCCCCGCCGGGACCGAAGCATGGAGCAATAAGCCGGATCATCCTGTTTTCGTCTCCCTTAAAAGCTGGCTTGAAGATTACTTTGCCAAAAAGAAACCCAAAAACCGTATTCCGCTGGCACCTGCCGGAACGGATTTTCAGCAGGCGGTGTGGAAACTGCTCCTTGAAATACCTTACGGAGAGACCAGCACCTACGGGGCTATCGCGTCCCGCCTGGCAAGCGCCGGGAAAAAAGCTTCCGCCCAGGCGGTAGGCGGAGCGGTGGGGCGCAACCCCATTTCGCTGCTCATTCCCTGCCACCGTGTCCTGGGTTCCGACGGCAGCCTGACCGGCTATGCGGGCGGCATTGAGAAAAAAATAACTCTATTGGAACTGGAAGGGTTTTTATCTTAATCCTGTAATATCTTCAATGTAAGATACTTTGTCTATCAAAAAATTAAATAAATATTTGCCAACATTTTTTGTTTCAACTACAAATATTGGTTCTTCTAAATCCCAGGCGCATATTGCCCAATAATAACGTAATTCATTTTCATTAAGTTTTCGTATTATTAATTCCCTGTCCCTAAGCAAGTCCATAAATAAATTAATTACATAAAATGTTCTTAATTCAGATTTCACAATTGCTCCGTCCGCTTTTATGGTTTCTTCTCCCAGTGGAATTAAATAATCGACCGGAATTGTTGGACTAGCCGCTATTTCCTCATAATTTCTTAATGCGCTCCAAAGCCGCGGGCCAATCATAATCATATCCGGAAGGTTTGTTAATATTTCCTGCGATTGGTTTATTAAACTTTTTAAATATTCAATAGCAAACAGATTATTTTCATCAGACGCTTTGTTATAAGTTATTCCCTCAGGAATATTGCATTCCTCTGTGCTGATTATTATGGCCTGACTATCATTCGCGTTTACAATAAGAATGTTAAAGATAAATCCTATGATAAGGAATAATGTTTTTTTCATTACACCCTCTTATTGCAAAGCGTTTTCAACCGCTTTTATTATTGCTTTACTGCTTGCGGTAGCGCCGCTAATAGTATCAACATCCAAATTTTGGGTCTCAATAATATCTTTACATCTAATATTCTCAAAATAACTCATGTCATTGGAGATGATAAGACCGTCCAGGTAATCAGGATACTCAACATCTTCAAATGCTTTAGAATGAAGAGCGCGTAAACTAAAAATATTGAAGTCATGCGTTACATATATATTTGTTAAATTGTTTTGTTGATTTATAATATTGTTCAACATTGTATTGGCGGCATCTTTTATGGGCATAATATATTCTGTGGATATTTCATCAGCAAACCATTTGTTAAGAAAACATTGTTGATTCATTAATTTCGCGCAATAATCCCAGTTAATGACAAAAAATCCTACCAATAAATCCATTTGTTCAATCTTATTTACATTTTTAGAACAACTAAGAATACCATTGCCTATTTCAACAGCAGTTTGTTTGCATCTCAAAATGGGACTATGAAACAGGGAAAAGCCATCTGAATACAACGCTAATTGCTTTCCCAGTTGTTGGGCTAATACAACACCTTCCTTTGTTAACTCCTGTCTCTGACTATCTTGAGCGTCAGTAATATGCTCACGGATAGAGTGTCTAATAATAAGGTTCTGTTTATCTATCTTTAATTGCCGCATTCCAAACGAATATCATTAATGACTTGGTTTGTCAACACATCATTAATTACCGGTCCACCATAACAAAACAATTGGGAGATGTATTGAAAAACAGCAGGAAAAATAAAAAACGATTCTTTATTTCATATACCTTAGCGAATTGTCTTGATTTAAGGAATCAAAAGGGGCTAAAGGGGCATATTGCGGCTCCCGTCCGATTCCTATAATACCCAATGGTGTTATACCGCCATTATAATAATTTGCATTGGCAAATCTTAATGAAGGTAAATAACCGGATGGATCCAGAATTGAAACCGCAATTACATAATTATCGGTCGTTATATACTCCGGCAAAGTTGATTTAATGAAAACCGTATTTATTTCACCAGGCAGCCATTGGCGTATGTCAATATCCACTGTTTCTTTCCATACAATTTGCCTGTTTAAATTCATAAGCATCAATTGGATAGGCCAGTTGTAATAGAAAGGCGCGGAGCCAACATTTGAAATTTTTAATTCCAGCGATATTTCTTCCCCAGGGTTTAATCGTCGATTATAGATTGCAGAATTTATAATATAACGATATCCCAGAATTTTTTGAACACGAGCGGCATTTTTCGACAACGACGTATCGTTTTTATTATAATCAGCGATCCAGCCTAAACTTGAAGCGTGTGTGCGTTTTATCCAATTAATTAAATAATCTGTTGAGGAATTATTTTTAAGGGTATCATCAGGTTTTTTCCCCAAAAAAGATTGATCCCCCCAATCATAGGCAAGCTCACCAGAGATCATCTGCTCCTTCCAATTTCCCCTTGTGATTATCCCCTCACCATTATATCTATCATCAGGTAATGCGAATGAATCCCAATAGAAACCAAACTGATAATTTTGGAAAGTATTAGGGTAGCGGATCATAATTTTTTTGTTCTTAAAACAGGCAGTAAACGCTGTTCCCAGGGCATCCTGAAAATCAATGGGTATTTGTCCGCCATCACGTAAAAGATGATGTTCACCCCAGTAACCCCATAAACCCATCTCTATAGCCGCAACTCTCGGATCATCGTCCCATGCCTCCGCTAATTTCTGCACAAACGATACTAACCGGCTTTTTAATTCTTCTGTCGTCCAGCGTGAAACATATGAAGGCTGAGAAATATCGTCCGGCCAATATTCATTTACTACTGCTCCCTCCTTATTAGTAGTCGGGTAGGCTAGTACAACACGCGGAATTACTTTTATATTCTTATCTTCAATATTTTTCCACGCGTTATTTGACCAAATAATAATTTTATCGGCTGTATCCGACGCGGTTTTTTCCAGGCTTGAATACCCAATATAATGGTTATAAACAGACGCAAACCCATTTTTTGATGTATTAATATTGTTGAAAAACCAACTTGGGCGGAAACCTTTCATGGGATTTGCAAAAGCTTCATTGGATTCATTAAAGACAACCTTTACCTGCTTCTCATTGATAAATTCATATTTTATATCGCTGGTTTGCGTTTCAGGGTATTGATCATTATTGCAATTATAAACTGTTACAGAAAAAACAATTCCAATTACAAACAATAAAATCCGCTTGTTAATATTATTTTCTCCTTTATTGAATGGATCCTGCGCCCAAAGAATAAATTTTAAAAAGATACCTGTCCATTAGAATCTGATCAGGAAAAGAAAGCGAAGACCTAAAGAGCATATCGTATTCGGCGGTAAGGGCGAGACAGGCTTCCGCTGTTGTGGAATTGTAGCGCTTGCCGGCGGCGGCGTAGTCGCGTTTCGCCCCGGGAGAAGACACCCCTATTTTTCTGTACTCGTCTTCGCCGCCGCCTGATTCTTTTATGGCAAGGTAACTGATCAGTTTTCTATAGCAGGACGCGAGGGCCGCGAAAATAGCGGGGGGGGATTCTTTGGCCGCCAAAAGCATTCTCGCGGATTCAAGGCTACGGGAAAAATCCCCCGCGGCAATACGTGAAAACAGGGTAAAGGGCGATTCTTCTCTTGTATGGGAAAGCCATTTTTCGGCCTCCTCTCCCGTGATCTCACTGTCTTTGTCCAAAAAAACGGTTAGCCGTGAACACTCACGCTTAAGGGCTTCCGTGTTGTTCTCCACCAGTTCAAGGATTGTTTCTATTCCCTCTCTGCGGATTTTGAAGCCTTCGCGCCTGAAAAATGTTTCGACCCATTCGGCTTTTCTGCTGTCGGATAGTTCCCAGAAGATCCGTTTGTTGGCGGGGAGAATTACTTTTTCCAGCGCCCTTGCAATGCTTGTTTCTTCTGAAACTAAAATTACAAAAGTATTGCTTGCGGGTGATTCAAGGCAGGAGGAAAGCAGATCGATGTCTTCTTTTTTTTTGATTCCCTCAGCGCACTTGACGCAGAAGAGCTGGGAATCGGCAAAGAGGGAGCCGTTACGCATAGCGGAGACCATAACTGGAACCGGCGTTTCTCCGGCGTAGTAAACCGTTTCTTCAAGCTCCCCATGTTCAATAATTTTTTTTCTTACCTGGTCTATTGCTGTCTGTTTCTCGCCGATTTCAGGCCCAAGAAAAAGCCAGGAGCCGCTGGTTTTTTCCATCGTTAGGCGTAAGAGCGGAAAATGTGAGCCAGTCTTCCAAGGACGCGCACGTCCCGGCTACAATAAATGGGGGAGTATTTAGAATTTTCTGGTTGCAGTTTGACCCTGGCGCTTTCCTTGTAGAAAGTTTTCAGGGTTACCGCGTCATCCAGCATGACCACGGCAATTTCTCCGTTGCGTACCGTGTTTTGATATTCAATTACCGCCATGTCTCCGTCCATTATGCCCGCTTCTTCCATGGAATCGCCTTTTACCTTGAGGGCAAAATATTTTGCCTTATTCCTTAAAAGCGTTCGGTGCATCTTAATAAAACCATCCATGTTCTCAACCGCAAGTATTGGCCGCCCGGCGGCGACAGTTCCAAGAATTGGAATTTCCTTAAAGTCCTCTTCATCCCCTCCCCCGACAAGCTCCATTGTTCTGGATTTTTTATCTCCCTGTTTTAAGAGTCCTTTTTTCCTGAGGGCTGTAAGATGATCGGAAGCGCCTTTTATTGAGATGGAGAAAAAATCCGCTACTTCCCTGATGGTTGGAGGATATGTGTGTATATTGATATAAGCGGCGATGAAGCCTAACACCTCTTTTTGGCGTTCGGTAGGTTCTTTCATCGTTCTACTCCTCTTCGAATTTTGTCTCAAAAAGACGAGCTATGGTTTGGACTGCCTGTTCCTCGTCCTCCCCTTCGGCAATAACCTTTAGCTCAGTACCATAAGTGGCGGCAAGGGTCAATATACCCATTATGGATTTAGCGTTGATTCTGTCATTGCCCTTTTCAAAGTATATGTTGCAAATGAAATCCTTGGCGGACTGAACCAATACCGCCGCCGGCCTGGCATGAATCCCCGCCCTGTTGATGATAGTCACCGTCTGCTCTGTCATTCTTAAATGATGTCCTCACTGCCAAAATAAACCGCCCTGGCGGTATCGCTTTCAAGCCACTTGAGTATGTTCTGGTTAAACTCCTTCGCCGCGTTGTAGCCCATTTTTTTAAGCCTTTCATTCATGGCGGCGGTCTTGATAATGGTTGGGATATTCCGTCCCGGCTTTACGGGAATTTCCAGGCTGGGAATACTAACGCCCAGGAATTCCATGTGCTGTTCCTCAAGGCCGATGCGGTCGTAATTCTTCTTGGAATCCCATTCGGCCAGGGTAACCACAAGTTCTATTTGCTTGCGATCCCTTATCGCGCCAACCCCGAAAAGATGGGTAATATTGATTATCCCTATGCCGCGGATTTCCATGTGATGGGCAATAATCTTATTGGCCCCTGTGCCCATTAACACGTTGCCGTTCACGCAATGAAGCTCCACCACATCATCGGCTACCAGACGATGGTTGTCCATGACAAGCTCAAGGGCTGTCTCGCTTTTTCCGACCCCGGAATCTCCCAGTATGAGGATTCCAAGTCCGTACACTTCCAGCAAAACCCCATGTATGCTCTGTCTTGGAGCAAAAATCCCCGAAAGCACACGGCTAATTCTGGTGCTGAATTCCGAGGTAGAAAGAGCAGTCTGCAAAATCGGACATTGGGCTTTTTCGGCAATCTCGATAAAAGTTTCATTCGGAGAAAGGCCGTGGGTAAAGATGCAACACGGAATGGGAAATGTGAACATTTGCCTGATAGTATCATAAGAGTTATCGTTTTCCAGTTTTTTTAGATAAGCCCCTTCCCCCCGTCCAAAGATTTGGAGCCTTTCATGGGCGAAGGAGTCAAAAAACCCTGTCAGGGGAAGCGCCGGCCTGTTTGTGTCAGGAATACTTATCTCCCGGGCAAGCCCTTTCCGGCCTGCTATACATCTTAGATCCAGAGAATTGTGTTCCTTTAAGTCAATGTCTATAAGATCCAAAACTGTGAACTGCTTCTCACTCATCGGGCTATAATATATACCAATAACCTAAGATTTGCAACGCTAGCCGCAACGCTGACAGCGACACGCTTTCCTGCCCTTTACTGAATCACCTGAAAAGTATACTTTATTTCTATGTTCAGCGGCGAAATCAGAAGGATGCTCATACAGGTAATCACCTCCTGGCAGGTAATTGCGGTTACTGTCGTTCTGGTTATTTACATTTCTGTAGTAAATTACGTGGCCAGGATATACAATCCGAATCCCAGGGGTTCCCATATCTCGTTAGTCCCAAAGGTCAAAAAGAGTAAGAAAAAGTCTGAAACCCCAGCCTCTCCCGCAGGCGACGAATTGGATTTGGGAGAAGAAAGCAAATAATAAATACCGTTTTCCAAAGCAAAACCGCTTTTCCGTGCAGTAGTAGGTAAATGGCAGATGATCCCGTTACCAACGCGGCAAAAGAGCTGTTTGGTTTTTCCTATCTTTTCCCATACCAGCGGCTGGTAGTTTCAAATATGCTGGAAGCCGCCGCTGCCGCCAGCATTGGCATTAATTGGCCTGCTGAAGGGCCTTCGGCAGAAAACAGCGGTGATAGCGCTGATAATTACTCTGACAGGAAGGATTTAGGGAGGCAGATTGTCATCCTGCCCACAGGCGCGGGAAAGTCCCTGTGTTTCCAGCTCCCCGCCATGCTTATGGAAGGCCCTACTTTGGTGATTTACCCCATCCTGGGACTTATGGCCGATCAGGAGCGCCGTCTCGCGGAAAAGGGATTTTCGCCAGTAACCCTCAGAGGCGGCCAAAGCAAAGAAGAGCGGGACGAGATTTGGAGAAAGCTGCGCACCGGGGAGAGCAAATTCATCATCGCCAATCCTGAGGTACTGCTAACTCCTCCTGTTTTGTCCAGGCTGAAAGAAATCGGCATTATCCACATAGTGATTGACGAAGCCCACTGCGTATACGAGTGGGGTGAAAGCTTTAGGCCTTCTTACCTTGAAATCCGCAAGATAATAGAAGCCGCCGCTTCCCCCCTTGTTACCGCCTTTACGGCGACCGCCGGTACTACTGTACTGGACAAGATTGAGGAGTATATTTTTGGCGGCCCTGTCTGCCGTGTCATCGGAAACCCCGACCGCAAAAACATCAGCTACGCCGCCAAAGGTTGCATACTGCGAAACCTGGCGGTAAGGGACCTTGTTCTATTGAACCAGAGGCCGGCAATAGTGTTCTGTTCCTCCCGGCAGGGAACCGAAAACCTTGCCCTCTATCTTAGAATAGAGACGGGCGAGCGGGCTTTGCCCTGGCACAGGGAAATTCGTTTTTACCACGCGGGGTTAAGCAGGGAGGAAAAGAAAGAGACCGAGGCCTGGTTTTTATACAACAAAGACGCGGTGCTGGTAGCTACATGCGCTTTTGGTCTAGGGATCGATAAAGCGGACATCCGCACGGTGATACACCGCGACTGCCCGCCATCGGTTGAAGCGTACTTGCAGGAATCGGGAAGGGCAGGCCGCGACGGTGATCCTTCAAAAGCGCTCTTGCTGTGGGGGCCTGACGATGACAGAAGCTTATCACGGGCAAGAACCGAATCGGACAAAAAACGGCTCTCAAGCCTTTTGGCCTATGCCAGGGACACAGGCAAATGCCGAAGGGAAGCGCTTTTGGATCTCCTAGATTACGATGGCGAAAGAGACAGCCCCGGAACATCCTGTTGCGATGTGTGCGACGGCCTGTCGAATACGTCCCTACGAGAAGAACACAGCCTGCTGGATTTCTTCCGCAGAAACAAAAGATGCTACTCGCGAACCGAGGCCGCCAAAGCCCTTGCCCGCTCAGAAAATATTCGCTGGAGCGAGGAGGAGGCAGGCGAAGCGATTAAGTACCTTGTCAGGGCGGGGAAGATTGGGATGGCGAATAATTTGCTGTGGAAGAATAGGCTGACGGTTAGCCTATGACCTTACTCTTTCAATAATCTTAACAATCATTTTTGCCAGTGTGGGAACAGGTATGTGCATATTATTTTTTAGCCAATACTGTATAAGCCCAATAGTACCATTAACTATATAAACAGAATAACCCTCATGGATATACACATCTTCCGGATTTTCAGATTTATTCTGTAATACCTTTTGGGAACGTTCAATGAAATAATGAAAGAATTTTTTTTGGAATATTATGTTTCCGTTCTCACCCAACAATACCTGAAATAGACCGCAGTTATCCGCAATGTAGTTAAGGCTGACAATAGCGTTCTCAATAATATCTTTCTTGTTAAGTATGGCGATTGCGTTCCTGTGTAAATAACCTTCAATCTGTTCAATTGTATCCGTTTCTATTTCTTCAAGAAGATCATACTGATCCTTGTAATGCGCGTAAAAAGTTGTCCGCCCAATATCGGCGGCCTCATATATCTCTTTGGCGGTAATACGCAGAATTGACTTTTTTTTCATCAATTCAATCAGACTGTTCCGCAAATCCCTCTGAGTACGGCGTACACTGCGGTTAATTTTTTCATTGTTCTTTATCATAAAAACAGCACACGGTGTTCCGATTGGGTAAAAATCACATAATATACTCCCGATAAGGATATATTCATAAAAAATGTGCTTCCTATCCCAATATTAAGCATATTATCTCTTAGTCAAAACAACAAGAGAGAAAGTATAAGAAATGCAAAAATTTTTTAGGCATCCTGTTTTGATCATCGCGGCAATAAGCGCCGTTACCGTTTTCTTTGCCTTTCAGATTCCAAAAGCCGAACTGAACAATGACACGGCCGGTTTCATACCGCCGAATAACGCTGCATACATCGCCTCAGAGCATATTGACGACACCTTCGGCAAACAGCTCTCTTTATTTATCGGGCTGGAACGGAAATACGGAGATGTCTTTGATAAAGCTTTCCTCGCACGCATACGCGAGTTTACCGACAAAGTTGAGGACATTGAAATAGTTAAAGACGTTGTTTCGATACTCACAACGCCGTATATTACCGCCGACAA
>Ga0268262_10002600_pt1 | contig 20677 bp, 17 predicted proteins | sample TergutNc150P3_FD_190354 | JGI IMG/M metagenome (GOLD analysis project Ga0268262, IMG submission 190354) | Nasutitermes corniger P3 segment gut microbial community from laboratory colony in Florida, USA - Nc150 P3 (SPAdes) (version 2) | ecosystem: Host-associated > Arthropoda: Insects >... | reverse complement strand
AGGCTTGTTCCCGAGCCCGAAGCGATGTTTTTACAGGCTTGAAGGATTTTATCCATCATAGAGGACGGAACGTAATAATTGGCGTTACGTGCTTCGGTAAGGAAATGCGCCGCGTAGATTGTGATCAACGGATCATCGTAGGAACGGGAAGTCCATATACCGATAGCGCCGTTGTCTTTCATTCTCGATTGAAGTATGCCGATAGCCCTGTTAATTCCCTCGTCCGCCTGCGCCTTTGTGTACTTGAGTTCCTTGAAAAGCTGAGGGTACAGGAACGGGAAGACGGCGCTTGTTATTTGCTCGGAACAGCCGTAGGGGAAGTTGTTAAGGAAGAAAGAAAGCCCCTTCGCCATTCCCATCGGAAGATAAGAAAGCGAAACTTCCCTTGTGTGGAATTCTTCGTAAAGATTGCGGTCTATCGCGGTCTCGGCGCTTTTGTTTTTTATCGCTCCCGAATAAAGCGATACCCTGTACGGCACTACGGGACGGACGCTCATATAAGCTGAAAGCGCCGATGTCTCGCCGTTGTTGGAAGCGACAAAGCGTATCTGCGCCGCCCCAAGCGGGCCCGCCGCCTTAACGGGAATTGTCAGGGTCTGATCCTTGCCTTCCGCTATGTTTAGATTAAATTCTGTGTTACCCGAAATTGTAAGATGTTCCGAGGGAACCGCTTTAAGGTTCACCTTGCCTTTATCTCCTATGCCCTTCTGATTGTTGGTTACGGTAAGCGAAATGTTAAACTCGTCTCCCGGAGCCGCCATCATCGGAGCGTTAGGTGAAATGATAAATGTGCTTCTAACCAAAGAACGGTCTTCTCCCGCTCCTATCGCGCTGTCGCTTACGGCGACGGCCATAACCCTTAATGTTCCGTTAAAATAATCGGGCACGCGGTAGCGCAGTTCCTTTACCTCAGGCCCGGAGTCTACAATTCCCGACCAATAGGCCACGGGGACATTTTGTTTGCGCTTAAACGGATTTAAGTTACGCGAAAGATACTCATCGTCAAAACCGCCGCCGCCGCCCATCGCCGCGAGGCTTTGGACAATCGAGTAACGGGGCAGAACCATGTCGAGTATCTGTGCGGTTCTAACCTCAAGCGCTCTTTTCTTGAAGAAGAACGCAAGAGGATCGGGCGTTTGATAGCCTGCAAGCTGAAGTATGCCCTCGTCCACGGCGTAAACTATAACCTTTCCCTTGCGGGCCGTTGAGTATTTTATGACAAATTCCTCGCCGGGTTTCGCTTCGCCGGGAATGTCAAGTTTAATTCTGTTGGTGCGGTTCTCACGGCTTATCGAGAAAGGAACAGCGCCGTAACAGAAAGGAGACATAAATATTTCAGGAGAATCCTGCGATCTTAAATAGTGGACGTTCACATAGGCGTTCCCCTCAAGCTCGGCGGGAACGGTGATGGTCTGCATGGAAGTTTCGCCGCTGCTTCTGAACCAGCGGTGAGCGTAAACCTTGTCTCGCTCAATCGTGATAAGGCCCGACCCTGCGTAAGGCGCTTTGATCATCAACTCGATTTCCTCGCCGTTTCTGAAATCGGTTTTGTTCATTGTAATTTCAAGTTCCGCCGTGCGGTTAAGACTGCGTTGGGTGTTTTCGGAACCTGCGACGCTGAAATTAAGCGAATTGAATTCCAGTTCATCGGGGCCCGTGATTAAAAGTTTAAACTCGCCGGGCGTGTTTGTCGGCAGGCTGTACTCAAGACCGGAAGCGGGTACGGCGATCTTCTTTGATGATACGGGATACTCTTTTTGAATCGACTGGTACTTGTATACGCCGTTCGGCTGGCGCACAAGAGCGGACACATAGCGAAGCTCGGATATCGTAATTGTAAGATCGTTCACGCTTGTTTTCTGCGTTTTCGGGTTTATGGCTATAATGGAAAGATTCCTTACTGTGTTACGTGAAATATATCTTAAACTTCCGTCCGCCTTGTAGCCTACAAGGTAGGGCAGGGGGCTTACATAAACCGCGGCTTCGGCGGACACGTTGCGCCCGCTTCCTTTCTCAAACGCTTCCGTGTAAAAAGAAAGGCGGTAAGTCGCTTTTTCGAATTTCGCCGTATTCAAACTAAACTCGGTTATTCCGTCCGAGTTAGTTGATTTTGTCCCAAGGAATTCCTGAAAACTGTTTTTCCCCAGATACGGGTCTCTGAACTGGTAATCTCTGTATTGGCGGAAGTATTGATGACCCGGCGACAAATTCATCTGCGCCTTTACCTCGTTGCCCGAGGCCGCCGTGCCGAAAAGGTTTCGCACCGTTACCCTCGCTTTTAATTCGCCCGGCGCGATCCATCCGTCCTGCGGCACAGGATCGAAAGAGGCTGTAACGTTCATTGTGTCAGGCAGGAATTCCTCGACTTTCACGTTTTCCGAACCAAGGAATGTAAAGATCTCTTCTGTTTCGCCGTTACTGAGTTTTCTTTCACGGATTACATAAACCGAAGTTGTGTAAGTTCCCGTCGGCGACCAGTCGTTGGTGCTGAATCGAATTTCCTCTGCGCCTTCCGAGGACAGCTTGATTCGTTTATTGACGATTTCCGAGCCGCGAGGATCTTTCACGCGGTATTCAAGGGGAGTGCCGCCGAGATTTGCCGCCCATTCGTCGTTCTTGATGACAAGACCTATGCGCACCTCGTCTCCGGGGCGGTATAATCCCCTGTCCGAGAAAAGAAACGCCCTTAGCGTTTTAGGGTCGCTTGCCCCTCGAATGCCGCCCACGTCGAAAGAAGAATAATCAAGATTGCGTCCGTTGGTGTTATATGACATAAAAGACATGTCTTCGCCCGAGACAACCGTGTAAACCGTGGGAGTTTTGTCGTTTTTATAGATATTGGAGTCGAAATCGGGAATTCGCGCCCTTCCGCCCGAGTCGGTATAGGCCGAGAAAACAGGGTTGCCGTTAAGACCGAGAACATTGACAGCCGCTCCCGCTACAGGAGCCCCCGAAGCGATTGATTGAACAAAAATATCCTTGTTTGAGTCAGCGGTGTTTTTTACAAAGAAGCCCAAATCCGTTACCATTATCAGCCGTCTGTCGCTGTAACTTCCTTCTTTGGAACGGACGGTAAAGACAAAAAGACCGTGACGCAGGTTTTTGTTGGGAATATATTCCAGATACCGCGAGAAATCAAAAGAGAAGTAACCGATGTCGCGATCGCTTGCGACAGGGACAACCGCTTTTTCGTTGTATTGTTCGGTAATATTGTACTGGTTAAAATTGTAACTTCTAAAATCGATGTTTTTGACATCGCCCGAAGTCTGCGACACCAGATGATTTATATCGTCGGGCCTTATGCGTCCGATTTGAAATTCCACATCCTTTATACCTCGGCTCATAATGGAAAGCCGTTTGTCTCCGCTGTATGAAAGAATAGAACCTTCGGAAAGTATAGAAAGCTCCTTCGGAAAACTTCCCATCCTGAAAATTTGTTCGTAAGAATCGGCAAGGACATATCCGCCGTAGAACTTTGTCCCTCCGTTCAGCTTGAAATAAAGATACTCTCCCGCTTCGGCTTCAAATTTCCAACTGTTGGTTTCGCTGTATTTAAGCTCGTTAGGAAGCGCTTCAAACTTTACTTTTTTAGACAGCGCCAGAACTTCAGGCACTATTTCGTCTATGTCGTCCCAACTGTAATCTTTCCGTCCTTTTAATCCCGGCAAATCGGGTCTGTCTTTCGGCAATATCCACGCGGTAATGTTCTTTGTCAGTTCGTTTATATCGGCGGAGCCTCTGGTTTCCATCACCAAAACGCGATCGTATAACTGTTTGTCGTTTTTTACCGTTATGTAATTTAGTTCTTCTATGCGGACATAACTTGTCATGCCGGGGATTTCCACGGAATAGCTCTTGCTTCCGGCGGGCTTTCCCTCGTTTTTCGCGTCCCTTACGCCCGATGAAATCGTAAGTTTCATCTCTGTTGATTTCGCCGGCATTCCAATCGATTCGGATACAATGTAAGCGTAGGTACGATCCTCGTTATACGTCAACGAGAACAGATAAGGCCGTTTTTTCAAAGTGCCTGAATCGGCGAGTATCTGCGGCTCAATCGTAATGTTCTTTTCCAGAGAAGAAGTGTCAACAGGATAATTTGTATGTACCGTAAACAGAACCCGTTTAACGGCGCTGTCTTCGGGGTCTATGTAGAATTCACCTTCGGTAATACGCAAGGAAAAATCTTCAATCTCAAAAGAAAAACTTTTGTCCGCTTTTATATGAGAAGGCAAAAAACCTTTGGAAAAAGTGACGGTGTATTTTTTTCCTATCTTCCATGTCTGTTCTGTTGTAAAAACCAATGTGTCGTCGTCGATCCATTTCCAAACGCCTTCAATTTGCGGATTAATCGTTATCATGCCTTCAGGAACTTCTCTGTCCTTCATTTCCAGCGTCGCCGCGGAACCTCTGAAAAACACAGTAAGCTTGTCGCGGTATTCGGGGTCTCCTGTCGTTTCGGGAGCCTGCACGCGGTAGCCGACATTGATAAGCTGAGGCAAATGAGAATTATAAAATCTAAACGCGAAAAGACCGATAAAGATTATACACAAACCCGCGATAACTACGCCGCTTCGGACACGATGACTCTTCAATTGCCCTGTAAAAAACACGCCAGTCTTTTTCGCCGCGGCCGGAACAGGCCCTCTCTTGAAAGCCGCCGCGATAACGCCTAAGAACTCAGGCGGCGTGTAGGAGCCGAGAAAAAACCGTAAGATTTCCCTTAGGCTCTTTTTGTTTTTATCAGAATTATTGACTTCATGGACTTCCTTAAAACCGGTAAGAAGCAGCGCCGCCAGTATATCAATGACAAAGATCAACTGCGACAATGTAAAAAGGAAAGCTTGCCCCGAGCTTAACTTTTGTTCTTTGTAAAGAAACCTTATGTACGCGATACTGTGAACCGAAGTTCCCAATAAGACCGAAAATAATGCCGCCGTGAAAAAGATTTTTTCGAAACCCCAAAACCACTTCGCTATAAAAGAGTAAAAAATCAATATTACAATCCAGAACGGGATTGAGCCCAGTTTGACAAGGCGGGCGGATTTTCTCAGTTTTTCCCCGTCTTGTTGTTTTATCAATTTTGACGACTTAAAAATACCAATGATTGATATAACCGCGAATCCCAGAAATAAAACAGCGATCGACATTGTCAGAATGTCGCTTAAAAAATAACTGTAAAAAACCTTCCTTAATACCATGAAAGCGATAAACACCGCGCTTAATATGTTTAATAACACCAACTGAACTTTAGCCATTTTAGTCTCCCAAATATTTACTTAGATTGTTAAACGCGGTCAAATAAACTTTTACGGCCTGTTTTGTGGACTCAAACGCGAATTGATTAAGATCAATTTGTTTCGGCTTTAAAAAACGGACATCGGCGATTTCGCCTTCTTCCAAACGCAGATCTTCCGGCGTAAGACCCGGCGCGTGAACGGTAAAATACAAATCGCAGGTGTTGTAATCGACGCCCTTGTATTTGTAAACATTGGAAAAAGAAGCGAAAAGCTTAAAAACATCCGTCAGGCTCGAGCCTTCGGGAACGGGCGGCGTCCAGTTTAACTCTTCTTTCATTTCGCGGAAAAGCCCGTCAAGAGCGCCCTCGCCCGGATCGACAAAACCGCCCGGCAAATCCAATAGCCCCTTTCCCGGGTCCCTGTCCCGAACCGTAAAAACAAGCCGCTCCCCGTCGGGCGACGGCACGCTGATAAGACAGCCTGTGGCGGCGGCGACATTGTGGTAATAAACATAACCGCAGTCGGGACAGCGGAAAACTTTGCCTTCCTCAAATTTTATTTTTTTTGAGGAACACGAAGGGCAATAATTGAACATTGTTTATCATACATGATATTACGGCTCTTTTCAAATTTTTTTATTTTGGGTAAAATAAAGGCATGATGACAGAATGTTCCTTACAGGTAAGAACCTACGAATGCGACGGCTACAACCATGTAAACAACGCGAATTATCTTAATTATCTTGAGTACGCGCGTTACGAGTATCTTAAAGACATAGGTTTTGACTTTGTAAAAGCTACCAAAGCCGGATACGGCCTTTACATCGCCAGAATCGAGATTGATTATAAAAAGCCGGCTTTTGCCGACGACACTCTGATAATAAAATCGCGTTCAATAAAACAGGGCGCTGTAAGTGGTATAATAGCCCAGGAAATTTGGCGCGGCGAAGACCTGTTAATAGAAGCAAAAGTTACATGGGCGTTTGTCGATTCAAAAGGCTCTCCTACAAAAATCCCGCCTGAGTTTAACGTTCCCGGCTTGAAGCCTGCTTAACGCCTGAAAAGCCTGCGCCAGGGGTTTATCCCGAAACGTACCAGAAAGTAAATCCAACCGAAACCGAAACCGGCTAAGTGGGTCAGGTGCGCGACTCCGTTATTGCGCCCGGTTATCGAGAAAAACAATTCCAGAACGGTATAACCTATAACCATCACAGGTGCGCGCAGTGGGATTAAGCCCCAAATATATATAATTGAATCGGGGAAGAATACGGCGAAGGCAAGCTCCACCGCGAAAAGCGCTCCGGACGCTCCCATTAGCGCAACAAAGTAACTTTTGGTATAGCAATAAGCAAAAAAAGAAAAAACTCCCGCCAAAGTTCCGGTAATAAAGTAGTAAAGCAGGAATTCATTGCTGCCCATCTGTCTTTCAACATGGATTCCGAAAATTAGCAAACCAAGCATATTAAAAAGGATATGCTGGAAATTTCCGTGCATGAACATATAAGTAACAAAAGTCCAAATCCACTTGCTCTGAATAATCCTGGCAGGGATCATAGACAGAAGTTCAGTCTGGTAGATTATAAAATTTCTTCCCAATAACCGTCCCGCAACGTAAATTATGACATTTATTCCGATAAGCCAGTATACCGCCCCGAAGTTCTGATACCTTAACGGCCGTCTTAAGATACTCATTTGTTTTCGAGCCGCTTTTTTTCTTTAGACGCCTTTGATAAAGAGACAAGGACATAGATCGCAAAAAGAACAACAAAGATGGAAACAATGACGATAGTGGTTATTTTTATTATCTTTAATACGGAAATCTGTATACCGTTGATAAATGATGAAACCGTAATATAATTTCTTTCGTCCAAAAAAGGACTTACTGCATCAAAACCGTTAAATATTTTTTGCAGTTCTTTTCGCATATAACCTAATGCAATGTTCCAGACAAATTTCGGAACGCCCAATTCACCCGGTTTAATAATTTTGGTTAAATCGTTTACGGTGTTATTTAATTTGTTGGTGTCTTTGCTGACCGCCGCGACATCAATACCGTTTCTTACGATATCAAGGTTTGAATAGTTTTTCTTGATATCCTGCTCAATTTGAGCGGAGAAGGATTTGACGGAAGCGTCGGCTATAACTTTCCCGTATAAAACCGCGAATATTATGACAAATAAAATAATGAAAACGAAAAAAGTTTTTATATTACCTGCTTTTCTGTCTGTTTCAGGAAAATCCTTGACAACCAGTTTATTGAATAATATAGCAAGCCCAACAGCGGCAGCGACAGTAATCGCCGCAAGTAAAATCAAAGTACCCATAATAATATCTCTCCTTTGTTTTTATAATATATTATTTGATTTAAATTTACAATATATCTATGACAAATAAGCATAAAAATGTTATTCTTTCCTATAGTAAGGAGGATGATAATGGAAAAAAGATTGTCATTTATAGCGTTAATTCTGATATGCGCTTTAATATGTACCACCTGCAGCTCGCTTAATAATGTGGTAAAAGCTCCGGAGGTACAGCTTAAATCAGCCGTTTTTTCCGCCATTGATTTTACCGGGCTTACTCTGCTTAACACATTAGAAGTTAAAAATAATATCGCGATTGATATTCCACTTCCGAAGATTGACTGGGATTTACTTGTCAGTAATAACCCGTTTGTAAACGGAAGCGTAAAAAGCAGCGGTTCGCTTAAATCCAGAGCAGCGACGGAAGTACAATTTCCGGTAAGTTTTACATATACGAATTTGATAAAATCAATCGCCGCCCTTACAGATAATAATGCGCGGTATAAAATAAAAATGACGGTGTACATTCCGGTGCCGGTATTGGGAGAATTGTCTTGGCCTTTTGAGCATGAAGGGAAAATACCAATTATGCGTTTGCCGGATATAACCATTGCGGCGGCTCCAAGCGTGTCATTCACCTACGGCTCTGTTCCCGGTATTCCTACAGGCGGAAATATAACGCTTGCCCTGAACGTAAAAAACAACAGCAATGTTACCGTAAAGGTTAATGATTTTTCTTACGTTCTTAAAATCGCCAATACTTCGCTGTCCAAAGGAGGGATTACCGGCAATCCAAGCATAAATCCGGGCGCAACGGAGAAAATAACAATACAGCTTTCTCTGTCGCTTAATGATATTACGTCAATCGGCGCCAATGTTCTTAAGGGTAATTTTAATTACAACCTTACCGGCAACTATAAGTTTGGTATTCCCGAGTTCCCGCTTCTAAACGAAGTAGGCAGTTCATTTACTCTGCAGAAGTAACCCGGCTGAATTCATCTACTATCCGCCGGTATTGCTCAATCGTTTCCGCATGGACTGCTTTTTCGCGTAATGCCGCTCCGCCTGTTATGCCTTTTGTGTAGGCGCAGAATTGTTTTCGCATTTCAAGACAGGCGGTGCGCTCTTCTATGTCTGCGGCAAGCATTTCCAAATGGCGCATTGCGGCGGTTATCCGCGCGGAAAACGGGACGGGTTCCCAAGCGCCTGTTTCCAGCAATGAATGAGTCTGCGAAAAAATAAACGGATTGCCCTGTGCGCCCCTTGCGAACATAACTGCGGCGCAGTTTGTCTCCTGTAACATTTGCCTTGCGTCCTCCGGCGTGTAAAGATCGCCTGACCCCGCGACGGGAACGCTAAGCCGGGATACAAGGTCCGCAATATGTGCCCAGTCGCTCCTGCCGCCGTAATTTTGCGCCCGTGTGCGCGGGTGCAGAGTGACCATAGCCGCTCCCGCCTCGACGGCGATTCTGGCGCACTCTGCGTAATTTATGGATTTGCTGTCCCACCCGGAACGTATTTTGATCGTGACGGGGACAGAGCCCAAACTTTCACGGGATGCGCGGACTGCCGCTTCCACTATCCTTCCGATATTGTCCGGGTCTTTCATCAATGCGGAACCCGCGCCGTTTTTTACAACCTTTGGCACGGGGCATCCGGCGTTAATATCTAGCACGTCGGGTCGCAGGGGCGATAGCAGTAAAGCCGCCCTGTAAATTGAGCCGCTGTCTGCGCCGAACAGTTGTATTGCATAGCGTTTCTCGTTCTCCCCCCGCCTGACCAAGTTGACGGCAGTCTCAACCGCAGCGTTGGGGGTGTCTGTCCCTCCAAGACCGTAACGGCCGCAGCTTCGGTAAAGCGCTTCGGCGGAGACAAGTTCCGTAAAAGAAAAATCCGCTCCCTGCTCAGCGCACAGCGAACGGAAAGCTCTGTCGGTATAACCCGCCACAGGAGCGAGAAAGAGATTTCCCGCTAATTCAAGTGAGCCGATTTTTACTGCGTGATACAGAGACATTTTTTTTCAAAAGGCATTATTCTTTCGGCAAGCCGAAAAATTTATTTGCGTTCTCCCAAAGCTGAGCGGCAAGAGCTTCCTCTTCCATTTCCAGCATATCCGCCATAAAGCGTGCCGTGATGGGCAGGTACTTAGGCATATTTCTCTTTCCCCGGTAATCGGCGGGGATCATAAAGGGGCTTTCCGACTCGATAAGAATTCTGTCTACAGGCAGAACGCCGATTGTTTCATGCAGATTTTTTGCGTTCTTGTATGTAAGGTTTCCGGCGAAAGAAAAATACAGGTTCAGTTCTAGCGCTTTTTCGGCGTAGGCGGCGTCTTCGGAATAGCAGTGAAGCACCCCGCCACGTGAAGGCAGGCGGTCACGCAGGATGTCCAGCACGTCATGGCCGGCATCCCGGTTGTGGATTATAACCGGCAGATTGAGTTTATTCGCCAGATCAAGCTGAGTTATAAAAAGCTCAATTTGAGATTTTTTATCCCCGAATTTACGGTAGTAGTCCAGCCCTATTTCCCCAATGGCGACCACCCTTGGGTACTGAACATTTTGCTCAATATGAGAAAGCCAGTCCTTTCCCGGGTTTTGCACCTCGGAAGGGCTGACTCCTATAGCATGGAAGACATTTGTGGCGGATTTAAGGTTTTCATAAACCTGGCCAAAGTCGTGAAGACTGTTACAAATAGAGACAATCCGGTTAACTGAAGCCTGACGGGCTTCCTGTATAACAATTAACTGCTCAATGGGGTCATCAACAATAAGCCCCAAATGGGCGTGAGTATCAAAATACTGCATAATTATATCCAAAAAGAAATGAAATATGTTTTTACCAAACTGGCAGATTCTATTCTACCACACCAAATCCCCGCCGTCAACATTAATTTACTTAAAAATTTAAGAAAAAAACCCGGCATTTGCCGGGGTTTTTATGCCACATATGCCCTTAATTTCTTGCTGCGTATGGGGTTTTTAAGCCTTGCAAGGGCTTTCGCTTCAATCTGCCTGATTCGTTCTTTGCTCAGGTTGAATTCAACTCCGATTTCTTTCAGCGACATCGGCTTTCTGTGACCAAGACCGTAATGGCAGCGGATAATATCCGCTTCGTCTTTATCAAGGGTATTAAGGACATTTTCAATATCGGCTTCCATCGCTGTTTGTTCGGCGGCTTTATCGGGAATTGTGTATTTTCTGTCTTCGATCAGGTCTTTTAATACGGAGTCAGTTTGATTGGAAACAGGGACTTCCAAAGAAATTATATCCCTGGAGATATTTAACAGTTCGGTAACATGGCTTTTTTCCATGTTAAGAAGGGCGGCTATTTCTTCTTCAGCCGAATTTTGGTTTATAACCATTTTCTTCGCTTTTTCAATTTTGACAAGTTCCAGAACGCGGTTTACCGGAAGCCTTATCATTCTTGTTTTTTCACAAAGGGCGCTTAATATGCTCTGGCGTATCCACCAGACTGCGTATGAAATAAAACGGTTGTTTTTTTCAACCGCAAAACGGTCAACGGCGGTAACAAGCCCTAAATTGCCTGTGGCGATCAGGTCTTCAAGAGGAAGCCCAAGTCCTTGATATTTTTTCGCGATATTTACAACAAAACGTAAGTTGGAGTTTATCAGTTTTTCTCTGGCGGCCTTATCGCCCGAAGCGGCGGCGCGGGCTGTTATTTCTTCTTCTTCACGGTTCATCATTGGAATACGGTTGATTTCTTTAAGAAATAACGCAAGGGTATTTTCCTCAGCTTTTCTTTTCTTTTCTTCGTTGTTCTTTTTCATATCATCCTCCTGTTTTCTCTTATATACATAGCAGATCCCATGCCAAGCCGGAAAATTCGGGTTTTTAAGGAGAATTTAGCGTTTTTTACTGTTTTTTCGTTGTTTTGAAAGTTTATTTTTCTGTGAATCCGGGAATTATGACCCATGAACCATAATTAAGCCTCAAACCGTGTCATTTTGACCCGTTGTTGTGAATAATAATTTTATTTTTATTAATTACATATTATATTGTGCCGAAAATTATATTGAGGCATAATTTTTTATCATTTAGTTTTTTAAAGGCGGGTTTTAAAGTATGGCGGCTCCTGCTACCGAATTGGTTGTAGACGAAGAAAAAATCAAAAAGGCTATAAAATCAGGTCTTCCTCTGACCGTAACAACATATACTCTGCCCAAAGAAATAGAGGTGTACCTTGAACAGGTAATTGAAGCTTTTCTAAGACATACAAACCAATTAAAACTAAAAGATTATATCGTCTATTGCGTTCAGGAACTTGTGATTAACGCGAAAAAAGCAAATACAAAACGTGTTTACTTTCAGGAACGCGGTTTGGATGTAAACAATCCGGATGATTATAAAGCGGGAATGGGAAAATTCAAGGAAGAAACTCTTTCGCAAATAGAGCGTTATCTTCAACTGCAAAAAAAGAACGGGCTGTATATTAAAGTAATCCTGCAAATGAAGAGGAATACAATTAATATAGAAATACGCAACAATGTACAGGCTACAAAAACGGAACAGATTCGTATTCAGGATAAATTGGCAAGGTCCAGGCAGTACTCTAGCCTTGAAGACGCCCTTAATCAGGTACTTGATGACTCCGAAGGGGCGGGGCTTGGGCTTGTTATTCTTGTTTTAATGCTGAAAAAAATAGGCCTTGCCGACGAAGCTTTTTCGATTAAATCCACGGATAAGGAAACGGTAGCAAGCATATCCATCCCTCTGGATGCCACAATGACGGAAAATCTTTCGGAGCTTTCAAAGGCAATTATCGAAGATATAAACAGCCTTCCCCAGTTTCCGGAAAATATATTGCTTGTTCAAAAACTTATTGCCGACCCGTCTTCCGATATGTCGTCCATAGCCCGTCAAATTTCGATGGACCCGGCGCTTACCGCCGATTTGTTGAAAATCGTCAACTCCGCCCAGTATATGCTGTCAAAAAAAGTTGAAAATATATCGGAAGCGGTAAAAATGGTAGGTATCGAAGGGATAAAGAATCTGCTTTATTCCTATGGCACGCAGAAAGTGTTAGGTGATGAGACTATTGACAAAAAAGCCCTTTGGGAACATTCATACAAAACTGCGTTTTATGCGTATAATTTGGTTAAAAACTTCAAGAACAATAACGACCTTCTGGACGATGTATATGTCGGCGGTATCCTGCATGATATGGGAAAAATAGTTTTTGCCAATGTTCATCCCGATTTGCTGAGTAAAATAAAGACATTCAGTTCGGAAAGGAATATTCCTTCATCTACATTTGAAGACCTTTCAACGGGCATGAACCACGCGGAACTTGGCGCTTTAATCGCGGAAAAATGGAATTTCCCGCCAAGACTGGTTGCGGCAATCCGCTATCATCACGAACCCGACGCCGTGCCGGACGAATTAAAAGACATGGTAGACGCCGTATACCTTGCGAATATGTTCTGCGAATATGAAAAAAACAATGTCAGTTTTGACCAGTTTTATTCAGGCGCTCTTGATAATTACGGGCTGACCAGTAAAAAGAAGCTTGATACAATACTGGAACGCTTTGCATCAGGCTTCCAAAAAGAAAAGGAAAATTAAGCGGGCCTATAAAAACTTCGGTTTTAGGGGTCAAATTTCCCATTCCAAATATTTGTCTTTTCTGTTATATTAAATCAGGAATAATATGTTTCTTAAACGCCTTACCATTCTCGGCTTTAAATCTTTTGCCGACCGTACAGAAATTGCCTTTAGCGACGGTATAACCGCCCTTCTTGGCCCCAACGGCTGCGGAAAGTCCAATGTTGTGGACGCAGTCAAGTGGGTGTTGGGAGAACACGCCATTAAATCCCTTCGCGCCGAGAAAATGGAAGACGTTATTTTCGGAGGCACGGAAACCCGCAAGCCCCTGAATGTGGCGGAAGTAACTTTAAGCATAGCGAACGAAGCCGGCCTTCTTCCGCTTGATATGCCGGAAATCGAAATTAAAAGGCGGCTTTACCGCTCCGGCGAAAGCGAGTATTTTATCAACGGAGCGCAGGTGCGTCTTAAAGACCTCCGTGAGCTTTTTTGGGATACAGGCGTAGGCAAGACCGCCTATTCCGTGATGGAGCAGGGAAGGATAGACCAGATTCTCTCTTCCAAGCCCGAAGACAGGCGCTATCTTTTTGAAGAGGCGGCGGGTATTACACGCTTCAAGGAACGAGGAGCTGAAGCGGAGCGCAACCTTGCCAAAACCGAAGAAAATGTTCATCAGGTTGAGATAATCCTGAACGAGGTAAAACGCTCCCACGACAGCCTGAAAGTCCAATCCGAAAAAACAATGAAGTACCGCACCCTGCGTGACGAGATTTTCAATTACGAGCTTGATATCCAATTATTGCGGTTAAAACAATTTAAGAACGAGAGGGGAGAGCGCAACGAAACCTTAAAACACCGTACCGCCGACCGTGATCGTATCCGAGCCGAAATGGAAAATGAAAACAAGGCGCTTGAAGCCCACATGGACGAAGTAAACTCTATGGAGGCGCGCTTTGTGGAACTTCAAAAAAACATTTACGGACTTGCTCTGGAAAAGAACGCGCGGGAAAACGAAACACGCCTTTTTAACGAACAGCGCGGCGAGAATAAAGTAAAAATCGGCCAGAACGAAGAACGGGAAAAACAGATAATTCAAAAGATTGAGGAACTGAACAACGATGCCGCGGGTCAGGACGCTATCGTCGCCGATATGCAGAAACAGCTTGAAAGCATAGAAGAAAACATCCGCTCCTTTGAAGAAAATATTCAGCTTTCCGCATCCCGCATAAACGAGAATGAAAAAGAAGTACGCAGGGCGGAAGATGAAATTCATAATATTGAGAAAGAACAGGCAGAACTTGAAAAAGACCTCGCCAAAATTACCGATGACATTGTGGCGGAACTAGACGCAGGCTTAAAAAAAGCGGGCTATTCTGCGGCGGAGCGCAAAAGCGCCGAAGAAGCTCTGCACGAAACATTGGGCCGCCTGAACGCCGTTCTTGGCGGCAGAGAAGCTCTAATCCGAGACTTATCCGCAGCGGCGGCGACATCGTCTGCGACGGGCGGCGTTGACGCCGCCGAACTTGGGCGTATCGCCGGCACTTTAGCGTCGGGGCTTGCCGAAGCCGCCGCAGACTCGCAAAAGGCGCTTGAGCTTTTTAAGAGCTACCGTGAGCATACGCCCGTTTTTATCGATGAATTTCTTGCCCCTCAGGGAATTATCACCAAAAAGCGCGAATTGGATTCACGGATCAGAGGCGCCAAGGACAGTATCGAGGAGCGCCGCCGGCGAGTTAAAAATCTGCGAAGCGACAACATCAACCTTTTGGCGAAGATAGACGAATACCGCGCCACTCTGGAGGACATGAAAGTTAACCGTGCCCAGATGAAGACTCGCGCTCAATCCGCCGAGGAGCAGGCAAGGCTTATCAGGCGGGAACTTTCGGGGCAGGAAGGCCAGTTAAAAAATATCCGTGACGAGCTTTCTCTTACTCGCAAAAGGCTTGAAGAAATCGACGGGCGTATCGCCGCCATTCACGCCGAGATCGCCTCTATTGAGGAAAAGACGGCGGCGTTTTCAGCCGAGCTTGAAAAACTTGAGAAAGATATCCGCAAGAGGAACGACAATGTAGCGAGCAAGAAGGAAGTTATCAACAAGCGCATGGCAGAACTTTCCAAAGTGCAGGAAGCCCTTGAGAAAATCCACATTGAACTTGTGCAGTCCGAGACGGAAATTAAAAACATTCAGGATAACTTCCGTGAAAACCATTCAAGGGATTTAATGGAATTTGAGGAACGAATCTTTACGATTACGGCGTCCCCCGCCGACTTGCGCGACAAACTGGCAACTGCCCGGAATAAAATGAAAGAACTCGGCTCCGTAAACCTGATGGCTCCCGAAGAATTTGCCGAAACAAAAGAACGCTTTGAATTTTTGAGCAACCAGATGGCTGACCTTGAAAAAGCCAGAAAAGACCTTGAAGACCTTACCGCCGAGATACGGCAGGAATCTTCGGCTTTGTTTCTGGAAACCTACAACCGTATCAAGAAAAATTTTCACAATATGTTCAGGCGTCTTTTCGGCGGCGGCCGCGCGGAGCTTCGGCTTTCCGACCCCAACCACATTCTGGAATCGGGCATTGAGATCTTCGCCCAGCCGCCCGGAAAAAAACTTGAACACTTAAGCCTGCTTTCCGGCGGCGAATGTTCAATGACCGCTGTCGCCCTCCTGTTCGCCACATACATGGTAAAGCCCAGCCCCTTCTGTCTATTGGACGAAATTGACGCCGCCCTTGACGAACAGAACGTCGGGCGCTTTGTTCACCTTCTGCGAGAGTTCAGCGACACAAGCCAGTTTATTATCATTACCCACAACAAGAAAACCGTCACAGGAGCCGGAACCCTTTTGGGCGTTACCATGCAGGAATCCGGCGTTACAAAACTTATCACCGTGCGCATTGAACACGGAGAACTTGCGGTAGAAGATTCCGAGCCGTTCCAAAGTGAGCTCTGGGACGCTGACGGCAAGTTCGAGGAAGAAGACATTACGCCCGAAGAAGGCAGACAGCTTCCCACAGGCATGAACGATCCTAAAAAAGTGACGCAGGCGCAGTTAAGGCCGATTAGATCGGCTGTGCCGAAGAGTTGATTGTTTTTATTAATTTAGTGTTTTACCGTATGCTTTTAAAATGAACCCAACAGAATTACTGCGATATATACCTTGATTCTATAAAAATTAAAAAGTAAAGTATATTATTAAGTATGAGTAAAATAATTACATTCGGCGAAATAATGTTGCGTCTTGCGCCGGAAGGCTATTACCGCTTTGTTCAGGCAAATACTTTCGGCGCTGCATACGGCGGCGGCGAGGCGAATGTCGCTATTTCGCTCGCAGGGTTCGGTATGGATGCCGCCTTTGTTACAAAACTTCCAAAGCACGAGATAGGGCAGGCGGCTGTCAATAAACTGCGTGAATTCGGGGTAGACACGTCCCTTATTGTCCGGGGCGGAAACAGGATAGGGATATATTTTCTGGAAAAAGGCGCTTCTCAGCGTCCGTCCAAAGTAATTTACGACAGAGCCAATTCCGCCATCGCCGCCGCCGCCGAAAGCGATTTTGACTGGGACAAAATTTTTCAGGGTGCGGCATGGTTTCATTTTACGGGAATTACTCCTGCGCTTTCCGACAGCGCCGCGGCGATATGCCTTTCCGCCTGTAAATCGGCACGCTCAAAAAAAATTACGGTTTCCTGCGATCTTAATTACCGCGCGAATCTTTGGCCTCGTGAAAAGGCGGCGGAAGTTATGGGCAAGCTTATGGAGTATGTCGATATTTGCATAGCGAACGAGGAAGACGCCGCCGATGTCTTCGGTATCCGGGCGAGCGGCAGCGATGTAACGTCGGGCAAGATCAGTCACGACGGCTACAAGGAAGTTGCCGCCGCTCTTATCAAAAAATTCGGTTTTAAGCAGACAGCGATTACTTTACGCGAATCAATTTCCGCCAACGACAACAACTGGGCTGCAATGCTTTGCGCCGGAAATGATTTTTATTTTTCAAAAAAGTATGCGGTTCATATAGTAGACAGGGTTGGCGGTGGTGACAGTTTCGGCGCAGGGCTAATCTATGCGAATCTTCAGGGAATGCCGCCTCAGGAAGGGCTTGAATTTGCCGCTGCCGCAAGCTGTCTTAAACACACAATCGAGGGCGACTTCAATATCGTTTCCGTAGATGAAGTAAAAAAACTTGCCGGAGGCAACGCATCGGGCAGAGTACAGCGTTAATTTGGACGGCGAGTTGACCTTTATTAAGAAACAAGATAGAGTGGCAATAAGTTTTTAGGAAAGCCCGGATGGTGGAATTGGTAGACACGCTAGTTTCAGGTACTAGTGCCTTCACCGGCATGGAAGTTCGAGTCTTCTTCCGGGCAGTCAGAAAAAGTACCGCGAAAATAAGCGCCGCGCGATAACCAAAGCACTAACTTACAGCCGTCTCAAGCGCCGTTTCCATCATGCGGGTAAAAGTACTCTGGCGCTCCTCCGGTGTGGTGGCCTCGCCCGTAATAAGGCTGTCTGAGATCGTTACAATGCAAAGGGCCTCACGCTCGTATTTGGCGGCAAGGGTGTAAAGTTCGGCGCACTCCATTTCTACGGCAAGACAGCCGAATTTTGCCCATAATTTCCAATCGTCCGGGTCTTCGCTGTAGAACAAATCGGAAGAAAGAATCGGCCCTACTTTCGGCTGCCAGCCCTTGGAAACGGCGATTTCCCAGGCTTTTTTCAGCAGGGAAAAAGAGGCTGTGGGGGCGTAATTTCTGTTCCCAAAACGGACATTATTAGCGTTAGAGTCGGTACAGGCGGACATTGCAAGCACCATGTCCCGCAGGCGCACATCCTTATTGATAGAACCTGCGGTTCCTATACGGATTGCCCTTTTTACCCCATATTCCCGGAATAATTCGTTCACATATATCGAAATTGAGGGAATTCCCATCCCCGTTCCCTGAACCGACACCCTTTTTCCGTTAAAAGTGCCCGTATACCCCAAAATATTGCGTACATTTGTGTATTGAACAGCGTCTTTTAAGAAATTTTCGGCTACAAACTTGGCTCGCAGGGGGTCGCCGGGGAGCAGTACGGCTTCAGCAATTTCTCCGCTTTTGGCGGCAATATGTGTTGACATAATCTTTCCCTAATAATATATAAAAATGCTATAAAAAGTCAATTTATCGGCACAGACTATTGACAAAGTTGCCCTTTTTTAGTATTTTTTCTAAAATGCGTAAATTCGCAATAGTGTCCCCAAACCCATCCGGTCTTGGGACATTGCCCTTATAGCTCAGTTGGCAGAGCACATCCATGGTAAGGATGAGGTCATCAGTTCGATTCTGATTGAGGGCTCGTCCGTACCAAAAATGGTGCTGATATTTATTTAGAGAGGTTTTTATGGCGAGCAAAAAGACGGCAGTGGAATTGGTAGCCCTTCAATGCAGTGATTGCAAACGGCGCAATTATACCACCTCAAAAAACAGGCGCAATACACAGGAAAAACTTGAGTTCAAGAAATACTGTCCGCATGATCGTAAGCATACTCTCCACAAGGAGACCAAGATAAAGTAAGAAAAAAGGCGTATAGCTCAGTTGGTAGAGCTACGGTCTCCAAAACCGTGGGTCGAGGGTTCAAGTCCTTCTGCGCCTGTAACGCTTTTTAAGGAAGAAACAGGATGAAAATTAGTCAATTTGTTAAAGAGTCTTATGCAGAACTCAAAAAGGTAATTTGGCCGAACAGGGACGAAGTTGTAAATTCGGTTAAAGTCGTAGTTATTTCTACCATTATAGTCGCCGCCGTTTTGGGACTCATAGACATGTTACTGCTTTTGGGTATTAAAGCGGTATTTTAGTTTTAGGAGCGGCAAGAAAGAATGGCTACGGGCTGGTATGTCCTGCATACTTATTCGGGATATGAGAACAAAATAGAAAGAACAATCCGCATGATGACCGGAAACGGGGAATTGGATAAAAATGTCGTCCGTGACGTGAAAGTCCCCAGTGAGGAAGTGGTCGAGGTCAAAGACGGAAAAAAACGCACCCAGAACAGAAAGTTCCTTCCCGGCTACATTCTTGTCGAAATGGATCTTCCCGATACCGATATGGATTGGAAACTGCCCTGTTCCAAGATAAAGAAAATTCAGGGCGTTACGGGATTTGTTGGAACCCCTTCTGATCGCAAGCCTCAGCCTTTAACGGGCGACGAAGCCCGTGCGATTTTGCAGAAATCGGGTGAAATTAAGGGAGAAAGAACAGTCCGTGCAAGGCAGACTTTTACACCCGGCGAGCAGGTTAAAATTATCGACGGGCCGTTTGAGTCATTTGTCGGCACTATCGAAGAAGTTAATCAAGAGAAAAATAAATTGAAAGTAATGGTAGGAATTTTCGGCAGAAATGCGCCTGTAGAAGTCGATCTTTTGCAGGTAGAAAAAGTATAAGTGGAAGCTTTGCGCCTGATAAACAGGGGCGGGGCGTTAGTCCGGTTTGCCGCCGGACATACCACGAAGGAGTGTTAGATGGCAAAAAAGAAGATTGCGACGCAGATCAAGCTGCAATGCCCTGCGGGAAAGGCCACTCCGGCCCCGCCCGTAGGACCTGCGCTTGGACCTCACGGCGTCAGCGCCCCCCAATTTGTCCAGCAGTTTAACGACAGGACAAAGGGCATGGAACCGGGACTTATAATCCCCGTTATTATCACGGTTTATGTGGATAAATCATTTACTTTTATCCTCAAAACCCCGCCCGCTTCGGTTTTGATTAAAAAAGCGATAGGGCTAGAGTCGGGTTCAAAAGAATCCCACAAGGTCAAGGTTGGAAAAATCTCAAGGAAACAGCTTGAGGATATCGCCAAATTAAAAATGGCTGATCTTTCAGCTAACGATCTTGACGCCGCCGTTAAAATTATCGCCGGTACTGCCCGGTCTATGGGTGTAGAGGTGGATAAATGAAACACGGAAAAAAATACAACGCAAGCGCCAAAAACTACAACCCCATGAACACCTATGAACTGCAGGAAGCGGTTACCCTTGTAAAGAAAATGGCATTTGCGAAATTTGATGAATCGGTCGATCTTTCCATCAAGCTTAATTTGAAAAAGAGCCAGGCTGTGCGTGACACAGTGGTTCTTCCGCACCAGTTCCGTGGCGACAAGAAAGTGCTTGTTTTCTGCAAACCCGAAAAAGAAAAGGAAGCGCAGGAAGCCGGAGCCGCTTTTGTCGGAGCCGATGACTTAATCGAAAAGGTTAAGGGTGGCTGGACTGACTTTGACATCGCCGTTGCGACCCCCGACATGATGAAAGATGTCGGCAAGCTCGGTATGGTGTTAGGCCGCAAAGGTCTTATGCCCAATCCCAAAACGGGAACCGTAACCTTCGATCTTAAAGGAACATTGGCAGAGCTTAGAAAAGGCCGTGTTGAATTCAGGGCGGACAAAACGGGCGTTGTGCATCTTGTTGTCGGCAAGGTTTCCATGGAGCCTGAAAAGGTTGCGGAAAATATTAATGTAATTGTTACCGAGATCAAGCGCAAAAGGCCGCCTGATGTTAAAGGCGAGTTTATTCAATCGGTATCTGTTGCGTCCACAATGG
>Ga0268262_10002599_pt1 | contig 20678 bp, 32 predicted proteins | sample TergutNc150P3_FD_190354 | JGI IMG/M metagenome (GOLD analysis project Ga0268262, IMG submission 190354) | Nasutitermes corniger P3 segment gut microbial community from laboratory colony in Florida, USA - Nc150 P3 (SPAdes) (version 2) | ecosystem: Host-associated > Arthropoda: Insects >... | reverse complement strand
CAGGGCTATAAACCTTGAAGGGGGAGAAACCCTTACCGTTCCCTCCCTTCAAGCAATCTAACTACGGTTAGATTTTTATTATGACGCAACCGATCCTTATGGTTAGATTTTATTTTGAGGCATCACGTAATCCTCAATATAAAAAATTCTCTTTACAATTTTATTTATTATAAATAGAATATTTCTAATGGCATAAAAATGCCTATAAGCTAAACATGCGCAATTGCGCAAAGGAGTATTTTTTTATGGGAAAAGTTGATCAGTTGGTTTCTTCACTTCAAAAACTTTATGCGAAGAGGGGCGCTTTGGATAAGCAAATAATTAATGCCGAAAAGAAGCTGGCGGTCGAAGCCAAGGCTGTACCAAAAGTGGCTGCGTCCGCAAAGAAAGCGTCAGGTAAAAAGTCAGCGGTAAAAAAGTCTTCGGCAAAAAAGTCTTCGGCTCATAAATCCGCAGCAAAGAAATAAAACTGTCTTTTGCAGGAATCCCGGTTTAACGCCGGGTTTTTTTTTGTAATTCAATTTGACTGGTTTATTAATAATTAATATATTTAAAGCTATGATAAACTGGAGGTAAAAAAAATGAAAAAAGCGCAGGATCAGGAAGAAATCACGGCAGAAATGAAAGGGCTTGTAAAAAGCCTGCATGATCTGACGAATGAAATATCACGGCTTGAAAGCTATATTATGAAAATATCTGTTTCATCGCACCAAAACGCGAACTCGGTTATTAAAAATTTTTTACCTGCATTCAAACAATGTGGTTTTCCGGCAACAGAAGGCAGCAAATCAAATATTATCCCTTTTCTTGCGTCGCGTTTCGACACGGGACGTTACCCTGAAATTTCAAGTACTAAACAGCCCATTGCTTCATTACCTTATGTGGCAACTCCTGGCAGTATTCTACCCCCGGAAATTCCTGATTTCAGAACGGCTCTGCAAAGGGACGGGTTGATTCTGCTGGGTTGGGACAAACGCTTCACCGAAACAGGAGAACGCTTCACTGCCTATTGGGTGACAAGTGTCGGAATACCGCGTTTTTACGCGTCAAAGCCGCTTCTTTTAGTGGAGTTCCCCCTTGCCAATCCGGATCACAAATCCTACGCAGCGGAAGACGGGATAGAATTCTACGGGCAAAAAGCTCCGGCTTATATCGTGCATTTGGCACCTGATCTTTTGATGAGTAATCCAAGGCACGGTGAATTGCGAATATCTTATATCAATATGCTGAAACTCCAGGGGAGCAAGGTTAATTTCAATTATAAGTATCTTCTAAAAACAGAAAAAAACAGGAAGCCCGGGAATCCCTCCAAAAATAAAGCCGGATGACACAAAATATATTTACCGTCTAAATTTTTGGAACAATATTTTTCAACAGGGTTGTTACTTTAGCGGCGTTATCCGCGAAAACTTTTGCGACGGCTTCCCATGTTACGCTTTCCTCGCCGGTTTTCCAGCAATCGTAATCCGTGCTCATGGCTACCGCTGCATATGGAATCCCTGCCTCGTTCGCCAGAACAGTTTCCGTGGCAATGGACATATTAATGATGTCCGCCCCCCAGGCGCGGAACATAAAGGATTCAGCGCGGGTGGAAAATCTGGGGCCCTCAATGGTAATAACAGTTCCCTTTTCATGAAACGGATAATTCAGGGCTTTGCACTCATCAATTAAGATTTTCCGCAAACGGCTATCGTAAGGATCGGCCATCGGGGTATGTACAGGATTTCCTGGCTCAAAGGATTCGTGAAAGGTCACTTTTCGCTGTTTTGTGAAATCAATGAATTGATCGATAATTACCAGGTCTCCGCGATGAATTTCCTCTTTAAGGGAACCAACTGCAGTGGTCGCGATTATTTGGCTGCACCCTGCTTTTTTTAAGGCTGATATGTTGGCCCTGTAATTTACCTGGGAGGGGGGAATAGTATGTTCCCTCCCATGGCGGGCTAATAGGATTATCCTGATGCCGTCTATGAGCCCATATCTAAGCGCTGATGACGGCTCGCCGTAAACTGTTGATATTTTTTCATCCCTGCTTTCGTGGAATATTTCAGGGTTATCAAGACCGCTGCCTCCGATAATACCTATCATGTTTAGCCTCTGTTTTTTTTTCCTAAAGTTTATTTTCAGCTTTCAAATGCTGAATCCTGTTTAGCAAGCCGCCTCCCCAGGCGGTAGTGCGGTTCCGGCCCATTTTTTTGGACATGTCAAGCGCCTTGTCCGCCCGCCTGATTGCTTCATCCGCGGAAATATTGAGCGCCTTGTTAAAAGTGAAAACGCCAAGGCTGATAGTCACCTTCGGTAGCGGCGGTTCCCGGGTAATTTTCATTGCCCCTGCCATATTTCTAAGCCGTTCCGCAACTGTCCATGCAAGGTCTCTGCCCGTTTCAGGCAAAAGGATCGCGAATTTCTCCCCTTCAAAACGGGATGGAACATCTTCTGCTCTTATGCCCTGTTTGAGTGTAATTGCAAGAGTTTCCAGAACCTTGTCCCCGGCCAATTGCCCGTTGGTATCGTTATAGTTCTTAAAGTGGTCCACGTCAATTATTATAATCGATGTCTCGGCTTGAGAGTGTTTTGCCCTTATCATTTCCTGGTTTAGCCTGTCCATGAAAAAGCCTTTGTTATAAAGCCCGGTTTTAAGATCGCGCAAGGTCTGTTCGTAGTCCAGATGGTTTTGGATAGACTTTGAAGCGAAGGACATGATGTCATATAGAAATGATATTTCTTTTTCGGAATACTCATCTCCAAGAATACTGCGTCCCAGTAACGCCATGCCGTAAAGCCCGGAAATTCCCAAAATGGGAATGACCAGCTCAGGTTCCAGCAGGTAAAAAGGTTTTAGAACGGAGTCGTTATTCATTTCGGTGCAAAGCTGCTTAAAGCCGACAGGTTCGGGATGTTTCAGGAAATATGGCTCAAAGATATTTATGCTTTCCGCCTGTAATCTTATGTCGATGGATTTATAGTTTTTAAAGCACTTTACAGTTATGTCTTCCGTATTTTGCAGCGGTTTCCAGACAAATGTTATTACTGAGGGTAAAAGGCGATCTGAAATCTGTAAAACCGCGGTGTCTATAATTTCATTGATAGTATTGCGACTGACAATATCCAATACGCTTGCAGAAAGGGTTTTAAGATTGTTTATTTCCTGTTCCAGGGATTCTATATACGAAAAAACTTCGATATCCTGCAGCAAAGTATAATTTGCTATAATTTTGGGATTGGAGAAAAATTTTTTGCTGCTTGTTGAAACTTCGTCTTTTTTCATTAAGTTACTGAAAAATGATCGCAAATTGCCGAGCGCCATTCCGCTCTTTTATCTTTGTTTTCCCACTCGATAATTTTTTTTATTGTAAAACCGCGGTCTCCGGTGGAATTGTCCTGGACTTCGGAAGGGCTTTCTGTTTTGCCGGAGTCCTGGGATGAACTGTCATATCGCTGAGACGCTCCTGAGCTTCCGAAATTGACAATGCCAAAACGGCCTGCCCCTATGTAAACAACGGAATCGCCTTTTTCAAGTTTTTCGCCAAACGTGATCCTTGCTGCTACACAGTCAAAATGAACAGGCCCGCCTGTGTCTTTATCCGCAATTGCCGATGAAATATCCCGGATGGGTTTTCCGCACCAGAAACATTCGGCTACAGGCAGAGGTTCTGAGTTTATCTTTGGAGGAATCCACTTGGGTCTTTCCGCGAAGGATACCCTGTCTCCCCGGACAGTTTCGCCGGTTTTTTTATAGTAATTATTATTATTTCCCTTAGCGGAAGTTCCCGCCTGATTGCGGCCTGTACGAGGATCTCCGCCGGAAGCCTTTCCGGAATATTCGCCTTCCTGCCATGTATCATTATCCCGTCGTTTAAAAGGCTTTCTTTTGTCAGCGCGGCCATTGCCTGCTCTTCCGTTGCTGCTCATAAGATCTCCCTCCTTGGGGTAAATCAAGAAGCTCATTGCTTATTATCAGGGCTATGCGCTGGATGGCTTCATGAAGATAATCTTCATTGTTTATTTTCTGGCGTATAATTTCCAACCTGGAAGGCCCTGTAGCTCCTTCAGCTATCATATACGCTCCGTGAAGGCCGATGCAATATGGGTAATTCCTTCCGGGGAGATAAAAATTACATCAAAGCGAATTGCCATATACTTATATTCTCGATGTAACGAAAGAAAATACTTAGAGGTTTCTATGATCTTGCGCTGTTTTTTGGCGTCCAGGGATTGTTCGAGGGCTTCAATTCCGTATGCCGACCAGGTTTTTACCTCGGTAAAAATGATGGTATCTCTGTCCAGCGCTATGATGTCAATTTCGCCTGAGCGGGAGCGGAAATTCCTTCCCAAAATCCGAATACCTTTTTCTTCAAAATAAAGGGCAGCGGCATTTTCTCCCGCGCGGCCTTTGCTAGACGTCTTTATCGGCAATTTCCTTTGGATCGACAGCCCTGGCAATGAACAGGCTCTTTTCAATAAGGAGATCCAGCAGGTCTCCGGAGTCGTTTTTGAAAAAATTGCCGAATTCATCAGCAAGGATCCTGATTGTCGGCCTTAGCGGTGCGCTTGCCTGAACGTCTACCACCCTTCCGAGAGCGCCGTTATTAAGGAGGATGATTGAGCCTATCGGGTAAATCCCCATGGTTTGGATAAAGGCCTTGATCACATCCGGGTCAAAACGCCTTAGGTTATCGGAAAGAAGGTTTTTCATGGCCTGGTAGCCCATCATGGAATTTCGGTAGGGCTTCTTGCTCACCATGGCCTCGAAAGCGTCGGCGACAGAGACAATCCGCGCGCCGATATCAATGGCTGTTCCGGAAAGGCGCCTGGGATAGCCTTCGCCGTCCCATCGCTCGTGGTGTTGCAGGACGATAAGCCCTACCTCTTCCGGATACAGGAGTTCTTTGTTTACAATTTTGTAGGTGTAGAGAGTATGGGCCTGGATGCGCTGGAGTTCCGATTCCGAAAGACCTCCCTTTTTCTCAATAATTTCCTTTGGCAGCCTTAACATGCCTACATCGTGGAGCAGAGCGCCGGTTACTATCTGCAAAACCTTGTGATTCGGCATCTTCATTTCCAGCGCAATCAGGGCCGATAAAATGGCGCTGTTTACCAGGCTTTTTGCCATGTTGTAGCCTTTTATTTCACCGCCCAGGATATAACCTATATATGAATTCCTTTCTTCCCGGACAGATTGCAGGAGACGGCCTGAAATATTATCTATGGAACGCGCTTCCATGGTAACGCTGGACGCTATATTGTTGCAGACTTCGTCCAGGCGTTCTATCAGGTTCAAGTAACTACGGTATACCTCGTTGTTTTCCTGAACCTCAGGAAGAGAAATTACACTGGATGATTTTTTCCTGGAGCCTGACGATTTGTCCCCTGTCTGTATATCCCTGAATGATTCATCTTCTGACAACTGATCGACGGGCGATCTATACCCAGACAATTGGGATGATATATCCTGCGCCTTGGGAATGTCTCCGCCTGGGGCTTTTTTGCCAGTCTGGGGGGTTGCGACAAGTTCCCCTTCTGTTTCCACTACTTCTATGCTCCAGGCATTTAGCCTGGCTATGTCCTTTTTTCTTACATGCGCTCCGGCCGGGACAAGGATGTTGTTTCCCTCAATGTAAACCGGTTCGGAAAAAACATCTCCTTCTTTGAGATCCTTAACCAGTATTTTATTTTTCATTCCTTTTCCTTTGAGAAAACGAAGGCTAAAATTTTTGCCAACGCTTCCCAACACCATGGGGGGACAAAATCCCCCGGTTTTACTCCGGCGTCAAGTAAAGCCGCCAGGGAGCTGTCTTCAACAATTTCAATCCCCGCTTTTTTAGCCAGGGCGATGATTTTTTCAGCATCCCTGCCTCTTCCTTTTGCCAATAGCCTGGGGACCCCATCCTCATCGTTGTATGCTATGGCCGACGCTTTCTTCATTATATCTCTTCATCAATAGAAGGCAAGCTTTCCGCGCACAAATCTTCCGCCCAGGAGGGGGTTTCCTCTCCGTTCCGAACCATAATCTCGTCAAAGCCCTTGAAATCCCCGAATAGGCCTTCCGCTTTCTCCAGCATTTTTTCGGCTTCTTTTTGCAGAAGTTTTAATGCCCTCAGGCGTTGCTGTGGATAAACCCTTATATCAGCCAGAAACTTTTCATCCGCTTTTATAAGAAAACAACGCCATTGCCTTTTTGGGCCTGAAATATCAACGATTATTTCCTCTTTATCCCCTGAAGAAAATGGTTCTTTTTTTAATAATCGAATGAAAACCTTTAATTCTATACCTTTTACCTTAATGCTGAACGGGAATACAAGCCAACGCTGCCCGTTTTTGCCCGGAAGGTTGTTCAAAAAAGACAGAGTATCGTCGTTCTGCCCTTGCTCTTCAATCAGAATTCGTAGCTCTTCCGCCGAAGGGCACTCTTCCCTGTCTTGATCCTTCCTCTCATCCGGCTGGATTGAATTTTCTTCCGGAAAAGACAGAAAACGCGCATAGTGTTCATGCGCCTGGGGGCTTAAAATTACGCCTTTGTCATCGGCAATTAGGGTGGATAGAGCATCGGCTTCCAGCGCGGCTTTTTCAGCCGGGGTTTCCGGCGAGGAAGATTTTCCTGAAGCCAGTATTTCCCGACGCAGCGTTTTTATTAGGCTTGAGCTTAAGGGAATCGAAAAATAGCGCGCGAAGGCGAGGAGGGTAATGCTCAGGGCGTCTTTAGGAAAGCCCATATTCGCAACAGTTCTGATGAAAAGCTCTTTCGCGGAAATTGTTTTTCCTGTTGGGGCAGGTGGGGCTTCTCCTGCGGATAGTTTTACAGGCTTTCCCTGGCTTGTGTTTTTTAGCTCCGGAACGGTTTTTTGATTTTTTTCAATCCCTTTCGAGGTTTTTATTGTCCCAATAGCTGCCTTGCTTTTCCCTTGTATGCTGGGCTTTGCCGCCACATCGGTTCCGGCAGGCTTCACTTGTTCGACTGGTCTAACAGGCTTAATTGAAGGTGAAATCATGGATTTTTTTTCCAAACATTATTCTCAAATTTTATCTCGCCAAGGCGCGAAGATCGCATCGTACCTTCGGTACGCGGACGCCAAGTTCCTCTTCGGTAGATCTTTATTAAACAAGATATAGTATATTCAAAATGAGGATCTTGAAAGCATAACGATATTATTACTAACAACAACTTTGCGCCTTTGCGCCTCTGCGAGAGCTCTTGTTCAGATTTCCTCTTCGTTTTGCGATGTTACGTTTGGTCTGTTGTACTCTGGTTAACAGGAGCTTTGGCCTTGCGGGAGACGATTAGCTCCTTGATTTTGGCGCCCTTGCCGATTTTTTCCCGTATATAATAGAGCTTTGCCCGGCGCACTTTTCCGGGGCGCACGACTTCCACCCTGGCAATTCTGGGCGAATGTATGGGAAAAACCCTCTCAACCCCTACGCCGTATGAATTTTTTCGGACGGTGAACGTTTTCCCGGATCGGGAATTTTTAAAGGCAATTACAAGCCCTTCGTAGATCTGAATTCGTTCGGTTTTGCCTTCTACGATCTTAAAATGAACCTTGACGGTATCTCCGACCTTAAAATCATCAACTTCGCTTTTCATCTGGGAGGCTTCTATGGCCTTAATTTCGTTCATCTTTCCCCCTCGCCGGCTTCGCGGCGTTTTTCCTCTATAATTTTACGGGTCTCTTCATCAAAGAGCAGGCGTTCTTCTCCGCGCAGAATCAAATCCGGCCGTACAGCCAGAGTTTTTTCCACTCTTTTTTCAAGACGCCAGCGCCGTATGTTTTCGTGGTGCCCCGAAAGCAGCACTTCCGGGACTTTCAGGTTAGCATAAATTTCCGGCCGTGTATACTGGGGGTACTCCAAAAGCCCGGAGCTAAAGCTTTCTTCATTTAAAGACTCAGGTGTAATCACCTGCTCAACAAGGCGGTAGGTTGCGTCAATGATGATCAGAGCCGCGACCTCCCCGGATGAAAGCACGTAATCCCCCACGGAAATTTCGTCATCAACGTATAAATCAATAATCCGCTGGTCAATTCCTTCATAGCGGCCGCAGATAAGGGCAAGTTCTTTCTCCGCCGCCAATTCCTCCGCCAGATCCTGATTGAAAGGGCGCCCCGAAGGGCTAAGGTAAATAACCCGCTTTTGCCCGGAGAGCAGCGTGGATTCAAGTGCCCTGCCCAGCGGTTCGGCGAGCATCAACATTCCGGCGCCCCCGCTGTAGGGTGCGTCATCGCAGGTGTGGTGCCTGTCAAGGGCAAAATCCCGTATATTTACAGCCTCGTACTCTATAATGCCCCGGTTAAGCGCCTTCGCCATGATGGAATTGGCAAAATAAGCGTTGGTAATTTCAGGGAAAAGGGTTAAAACGGTGTACTTCATTGTTCATCCAGAACCCAGCTTTCAAGAAGCATGATTTTGCCTTCTTCAAGGTCGGGATCCCCAAAGAATTCCTTTCTGAAGGGCGCAAGCCGCCCTGCGCCGGAAAGGAGCTTTATTTCCGCCAGGCTACCGCCGCCGCCTTCCATTACGTCAATAATATGCCCCAGGGCTTTTCCTTCCCTGTCAATTACCTCAAGGCCCTTCAGATCCTCAATATAGTATTCCCCTTCTTTCAGAGGCGCGGCGTTTTCCCTTGGGGCGATAATTTCCGCTCCCTTTAAAAGGGCTGCTGCTTCGGGGTTGTCTATCCCCGCAAAACGGATCAGTACTGTTCCCTCATGGGAGACAGTTTCCGCTACATCCCGAATTTCTTCTTTCTCGCCGCGTTTAAGCGTTAGTTTTTCAAGGCCTGAAAAATGAGTAGTCTCCCCCGAAAAGGGCTTTACTTTTACAAAGCCCTTCAATCCGAATGGAGGGCCAATGAGGCCAAGGGTAAAATGCGTCCGCAGACTAATCCAATATCTCCAGAACAGTGTGCTTGCCGCCCTTTGCGGTGGCTGCCTGCAAAACTGTCCTGATGGCTTTGGCAATGCGGCCATGCTTGCCGATTACTTTGCCAATATCATTGGCGGCTACACGGAGTTCCAGAATTGTAGACTTTTCGCCTTCCACAACGGCTACATTAACTGACGACGGGTCGTCAACCAGATATTTTGCAATATACTCAACGAGATCTTTTTCCATGAGTCTCCTCCGTTATTTGATTTTGGAATTGTTTAGTTTATAGAGAAGTTTTTTTTGTTCAGAATACTGCGTACAGTATCGCTTGCCTTGGCGCCCTTTTCGAGCCATGCCCGCACCTTGTCCGCTTCAAAGACAATTTGCTTATCCTCGGTTTCGACCGGATGGTAGTATCCCAATTCCTCTATGGTTTTTCCGTCTCTCGGCGCCTTCTTATCTATTACCACAATGCGATAAAAAGGGCGTTTCTTTGTTCCGAATTTCTTGAGCCTGATACTGGCGCTCATAAAGCTCCTCCTAAAGAATTCCGGCTAAAAACCGGAGTCCGATTGATTTGAAACGGGCTTCTTCTGCAAGCCCATGGTCCCGGCAGGATTCGGACAGAACTGCGACGGAACAAGGCGCATGAAAAAACAGCGCGAAACCAAATGCTACTCTTTTCATTTGTTTTGGTCAACTGCTTCGCAGCTGCTTCTTTTATTTCATAAAACCTGACTTTTTTAGTATATTATTAGTGTAAAAAACATTTAAAAATAGTGCGAGGTTTTGAATGAGTGAAAAAACAGTAGTCCAATGGCAAAACTCTTATTCTGTAGGTATAAGACAGATTGACGAGCATCATATGAAGTTGATCGGGATGACAAATAAGCTATTTAGCAGTTGTATGGCAGGTAAAACAAAAGGCAGAGATACATTCCTTGAGATTATTCATGAAGCCGTAGAGTATACCCGTTATCATTTCGGGATCGAAGAAAAGATAATGAAAAGAATTAATTACCCTGGTTTCGTGAAGCACAAACAAGAACATACTGATTTTATCCGGGAAGTATATATTAAAGTTGAAGAATTCAAGACAGGGAAAATACTTGTACCCCTTCAATTTGTGTATTTCCTCCGTGACTGGGTATTGCTCCACATTGCTGTATGTGACAAAAAGCTGGGCAATTATCTTTTGTCAATGAAACGCAATGGCCATCTTCAGAATCTGAAAATGACTCAATTAGTTCCTATTTCCTTTATTCTCTGAATTTCGTCCCTGATTGCGGCAGCCTGTTCAAATTCCAGGTTTTTAGCGCGTTCCAGCATCTCCCTTTCCAGGGCGGAAATTAACTTTTTCCTTTCAGCCGGAATGATGACATTGTAGGAATTTTTAAGTACTTCAATAGATGAGGCCGCAGCGTCCCTTTCTTCCATAGCATGGCGCTGCAGAATGTCTGTTATTGCTTTTTTTACCGTGGTTGGGGTGATACCGTGCCTTTTATTATATTCCATCTGAATGACACGGCGGCGCTCGGTCTCGGCAATGGCTGTCTTCATGGCGTCGCTCATCCTGTCCGCATACATAATCACCTTGCCGGCAGCATTACGCGCCGCCCGCCCGATTATCTGTACAAGGCTGGTAAGCGACCTCAGAAAGCCGATTTTGTCTGCGTCCAGAATTGCTATGAAAGAAACTTCCGGCAGGTCTATGCCTTCCCGAAGCAGGTTGATTCCCACAAGGATATCAAAGTCCCCGCTGCGTAGCTGGGTCAGGATTTCCACTCTTTCAATCGTTTCTACTTCGCTGTGAATGTAGCGTACGCGCAGCCCCAGGCCGGAAAGGTAGTCGGTCAGGTCTTCTGCCATTTTTTTGGTCAGGGTAAGGATGAGGGAGCGCTCGCCAGCATCGATCCGCTTGCGTATCTCGCCGTAAATGTCCTCCATCTGGCCTTCGCTGGGCCGCACTTCTATTTCCGGATCCAAAAGGCCTGTGGGCCTTATCAGTTGCTCAACTACCCGTTTTGACTGCTCTTTTTCGGCAGGCCCGGGCGTGGCTGAGACAAAGATGGTCTTGTCCAGCCTCGCCTCAAACTCGTCATAGCGAAGGGGCCGGTTGTCCAGGGCGCAGGGAAGCCGGAAACCATAGTCCACCAGGTTTGTCTTTCTTGAGCGGTCGCCAGCGTACATAGCCCCGATCTGTGGGAGGGTAACGTGGCTTTCGTCTATGAAGGTCAGGTGCGCTTGCGGCAGATAATCGATAAGGGTGTCCGGGGCTTCGCCGGGTTTCCTGCCCGCCAGGTGAGCGGAGTAATTTTCAATGCCCGGACAGTAGCCCATTTCGGTGAGCATTTCGATGTCGTATTCCACCCTGGTTTTGAGCCGCTCCGCTTCCGGTATTTTACCTTCCGCAATAAAAAACTCGTATCGCTTTTCAAGCTCTTCTTTTATGGCCCCCAGGGCGTTCTGTACCATGTCCGCGGGCATTACGAACTGCTTTGCGGGGTAGATCAGCGCCCTGTCCAGCTCTTCGATGGCTACCCCGGAGATCGGATCAATGCGGCGTATCCTTTCTACCTTGTCCCAATCCAGATCCACCCTGTATGCCTCTTCCAGGTAAGCGGGATAAATTTCCAGGGTGTCACCCCGGCGACGGAAGCGGCCGCGTTCCAGGATCGCGTCGTTCCGCTCGTACTGGAGCTCCACAAAACGCCGGATAAGCGCGTCTACATCGATTGTATCCCCCCGGGAGAATGTGGCGGTCATTTTCCTGTAGACTTCCGGCGTGGCAAGGCCGTAAATGCACGAGACGGTTGCCACGATGATCACGTCCTCCCGCTCCATCAGGCTCCTGGTGGCGGAGAGCCGCAGCCGCTCTATCTCGTCATTTATGGACGCGTCTTTTTCTATATAAAGGTCGCGGCTTGCCACGTAAGCTTCGGGCTGGTAATAATCGTAATAGGAAACAAAGTATTCCACCGCGTTATGCGGGAAAAAGCCCCGGAATTCCCGAAAGAGCTGGGCCGCCAGGGTCTTGTTGTGGCTTACGATCAGGGTAGGCATCTGCACCGCCTCGATTATCTTCGCCATGGTGAAGGTCTTGCCGGAGCCGGTTACCCCCTGGAGAACCTGAAACCTGTCGCCAGCCTTAATTCCATCCGCCAGCGCGGCAATGGCTTCCCCCTGGTCTCCGGCAGGCTCAAACGGCGAAACTACTTCAAAGGGGCGCATAGGCTGATCTTTAATGCATACTATGGTATTGTCAAGCGCTTGTTTTGGAGCTAAGCTTTGACTATGGCTTTACTGAAAGAAGTTGCACCGAAATACAATAATACCTACGCGGATTTTCTGGAATGGGATGAAGATTTCCGGGCGGAGCTTCATGACGGGGAAGTTGTTATAATGGCGCCTCCGGTCACAAAGCATCAGCAGGTTATTGGGGAATTATTTTTCCAAATTAGGAGTTATCTTGACGGGAAATCCTGTAAAGTTTTTCCGGCGCCTTTTGGAGTCAGGCTTTTCCCAAAAAAAGACCGAAGCGACGACACGGTTTTTGAGCCGGATATAGTTGTGATCTGCGACCAGGAAAAAATAGACGAGCACGGCTGTAACGGCGCTCCGGATTTTGTGGCAGAAATTATATCCCCTTCTACCGCGAAATATGATCGGGTCTATAAGCTGCGAAAATACGAAAAGGCGGGGGTAAGGGAATACTGGATAGTAGACCCGGAAACAAAATCCGTGCAGGTTTTTACTCTTGATAACGGCCGCTTTTTAGCTTCAGGGTACGATGAAACCGAAAAAGCCCCGGTTTCTGTTCTTGATGGCTGCGAAATCGATCTGCAGGCGGTTTTTGCGGAATAGGGTGAAGGAACAGGCGTTTTAATTGCCCAACCCACTTGATCTTTTTTTTTGTTTTTGCTAGGATAACATTCCCTGTGTGTCAGGTATTAATACTGTAAGTGGAAAGAAACAAATATGCCTACTATTAATCAACTGGTTCGCTTTGGAAGGCAGCAAGTTGGCTCAAAAACCAAGTCCCCGGCGCTCCATTCCTGTCCCCAAAAGAGGGGGACTTGTACCAGGGTAATGACAGTTACCCCAAAAAAACCGAATTCCGCCCTCCGCAAGGTAGCCAGAGTGCGCCTTTCTTCCGGTACGGAAGTAACCGCTTATATACCAGGTATAGGTCACAATTTGCAGGAGCACTCGGTGGTGCTGGTTCGCGGCGGCCGCGTAAAAGACCTTCCCGGTGTCAGGTATCACATTATCCGGGGCGCCAAGGATACTTTGGGCGTGGAAGACCGCAAGCGCGGCCGGTCAAAATACGGCGCCAAACGGCCTAAGGCATAGCGGGGTAATTATGGGACGCAAAAAAAAGACTATCGACAGGGGGATACTTCCTGATCCCAAATATAACAGCGTAATGCTTTCCAAGTTTGTTAACCGCATGATGTGGGAAGGCAAGCGTTCAACCGGCCTCAGGATCGTGCATGAAGCTTTGGGAATTCTCCAACAGAAAGCGGAAAAAGATCCGCTTGAGGTTTTTTTGAAAGCTATCGACAACGTTAAACCCGTAATAGAGGTCAGATCCAGGCGGGTTGGCGGCGCGACGTATCAGGTTCCCGTGGAAATCCGTGAATCGCGGAGGGAAGCTCTGGGAATGCGGTGGATAATCAACGCCGCAAGGGCCCGTTCCGGCCATGGCATGGAAGACCGCCTGGCGGCGGAGCTTATGGATGCCTATAATAATACAGGTACAGCCTTCAAAAAGAAGGAAGATACCCATAAAATGGCGGAAGCCAACAAGGCTTTTGCCCATTATCGTTGGTAAAGCTCCTAGGGAACCGAGAGGTTCCTAAGGAGCCTTTAGGCTCCTGGGGGCTTTACATTTTTTTGGAAACTTACTATATTTGGTTTCCGGTAGTTAGTTTTCAGTCGGTTTTCCAAACCGATCATCAAAATGAGTTGATGAGATAGGTGGTGCCGAACGGTTGATAGTGAGGGTGTCTTCCCTTCCGAAAATCCGCTGTTCATTCCTTTATCTTTTATCAGTCTCGTGCAATAAAAAGCCCGCGTATGCGGGTTTAGCAAGTCCGGCGTCCCTAACTTCGCTATAAATGGGGGCTGCAGGGAATAGTTTTTTTGTGTGCCCAAGGAGTAAGGAGGACACTAATGGCTAAGGATAAGTTTGAGCGCAAGAAAGTCCACATGAACGTCGGAACCATAGGTCACGTTGACCATGGTAAAACCACTCTTTCTGCCGCCATCACCATGTACTGTGGCAAAAAATACGGCGATAAGATCATGAAGTTCGATGATATTGATAACGCGCCGGAGGAAAAGGCTCGTGGGATCACTATCAATACACGGCACCTGGAGTATCAATCCAATAAAAGGCACTATGCCCATATCGACTGCCCTGGGCACGCTGACTATATTAAAAACATGATCACAGGCGCCGCCCAGATGGACGGGGCTATTCTGGTTGTATCAGCGCCGGATTCTGTTATGCCCCAGACAAGAGAGCATATCATTCTTGCCCGCCAGGTCGGCGTTCCCAATATGATGGTCTTCCTGAACAAGATCGACCTTCTTGAAGATCCTGAGCTGGTAGATCTGGTAGTGGAGGAAGTCAGGGACGTACTCACTGCCAATGGTTTCCCCGGCGACAAGACCCCCATCATTAAAGGTTCCGCCTTTAAAGCCATGGAAGATCTGAATGTTGGCAAAGAGAATGAAAATACTACCTGCGTTCAGGAACTGCTTGATGCCATGGATGCCTACTTTCCGGACCCGGAACGGGATGCGGATAAGCCTTTTATTATGCCTATTGAGGACGTGTTCACAATTTCCGGCCGCGGCACTGTTGTTACCGGTAAAGTGGAACGCGGTATACTCAAGAAGATGGAAGAAGTAGAAATTGTCGGTATTAAGCCAACCAAAAAGACAGTTGTAACCGGTTTGGAAATGTTTAACAAAGAGCTGGACGATGTTCAGGCCGGTGAAAATGTCGGCGTGCTGCTCCGTGGTATTGATAAAAAGGAAGTAGAGCGCGGACAGGTACTTGCCAAGCCTGGTTCCATTACACCGCACAGCAAGTTCAAGGGCCAGATTTACTGCCTTTCCAAAGAAGAGGGCGGGCGGCACAGCCCGTTCTTTACCGGTTACAGGCCCCAGTTCTACTTCCGTACAACGGATATTACCGGGACTGTAAACCTTCCGCAGGGAAAAGAGATGGTAATGCCCGGCGATAACACCGAAATCTCGGGGACCTTATCCACCCAATAGCGATGGAGAAGGGGCTTAAGTTCGCCATTCGTGAGGGTGGCAAAACCGTTGCTTCCGGTCAGGTAACAGAAATTATTGAGTAGGTTAATAACGCTTAACATCCGTAAGCGAATGTTAAGCGTTAGTTGTTTTTGGAGGAATAATGGCTAAGGAACGAATTCGCGTTCGTTTACGCGGTTTCGATGTGGAATTACTGGATCAGAGTTCAAAGTCAATCGTTCAGACTGTGCAGAAGGCAGGAGCCAAGGTAACCGGCCCCATTCCCCTTCCTACACGGATTAACAAGATAACGGTGCTTCGTTCTCCCCATGTCAACAAGAAATCCCGGGAGCAATTCGAGATGCGTACCCATAAGAGGCTTATCGATATCATTAATCCTTCCCCAGAGGTAATGGATTCACTGATGAAACTTGAGCTCCCGGCAGGCGTGGACGTGGAAATTAAGCAGTAGGGGTTTGATGATGTTGGGTCTAATGGCCAGAAAAGTGGGAATGACTCAGGTGTTTGATGAGACCGGCAACCTGGTTCCTGTAACAGTTATTCGGATCGAACCGAATGTTGTAGTTGCTCATAAAACCGAGGAAAAAGACGGCTACAAAGCTGTTGTCCTCGGAATTGGCGAGCTAAAGAAGAACAGGGCTTCAAAGCCCTATGCGGGGCAGTTTCCTGAAAATATCGCCCCTCAAAAAACCATACGCGAATTTCGTGATTTTGAAAAAGAAGTAAATCCCGGTGACAAGCTCGGAGCGGAAGTCTTCGAGGGGATCCGTTATGTGGATGTTATTGGCGTTTCCAAAGGCAAAGGCTTTCAGGGAGTTGTGAGGCGCTACGGTTTCGGCGGAGGGCGCGCTACTCACGGTTCAAAATTCCACCGCGAGCCTGGCTCTACGGGGCAGAGTACGTATCCGCATAAAAGTTTTAAGAACGTCAAATTGCCAGGCCGGATGGGCAGGGAACAGGTTACTGTTTTAAGCCAGCGGGTTGTAAAAGTGGACGCGGAAAAGCAGCTTGTGCTTATCAGGGGCGCTGTTCCCGGAGTAAACAAGGGCCTTGTGGTAATAAGATCTGCGGTAAAAAAGTAAGCGGGTGTAATGATGAATCGGACAGTGTATTCTATCGATGGCAAGGAATTAAGGAGCATCGAGCTGGTGGACAGCGTATTTGGCCTCCCCCTAAACGAAGATGTGATCTGGTATGCCATCAATAATGAACTTGCAAACAAAAGACAGGGAAATGCATGCACAAAAGACCGCGGCGAGGTTCATGGTTCCAATGCCAAGCCGTATAAGCAAAAGGGTACGGGTCGTGCCCGCCGTGGGGACAAAAAGAGCCCGATTTTAGTCGGCGGGGGAACAATGTTCGGGCCAAAACCCAGGGACTATTCCTATTCAATGCCCAAAAAGGCAAAACGCCTTGCTATAAAAACCATTCTTAGCCTTAAAGCCCAAAGCGATACCCTTAAAATTATTGAGGATTTTTCGGTCGATTCAGGAAAGACGAAGGATCTATTCGGAATCTTAAAAAATTTCAACCAGGGCAAAGAAACGAACCAGCGGACAGTGCTTGTTCTCCAGGGCGAAGAAGTAGATGTCAAAAAGGGAACAGACGATCGCGCCGAGATTCTTCCCGGTGTCAGGAAGATCAAGCAGGCGGGCAGGGGAATACCCTGGCTGAGTTTTCTTTCTCATTCCAGGCTCAGGGCGCACGATCTCTTTTATGGGCGGAGCGTTATAATGACCGAAAGCGCCGCAAAAAAGCTAAACGAATTCTATGGAGATAACGTTGCTTCGGAGGCCGGAAAATGATTTATGAACAAATTCTGATAGAGCCGGTTCTTTCGGAAAAGGCAAATATATTGCGGGAACAAGGGAAGTATGTTTTTAAAGTTGATCCGAGGGCCAATAAAATACAGATTAAAGAAGCGGTCAGGCGGATTTACAATGTGCACCCGGTTTCATGTACTGTCATGAATGTAGGCGGCAAGCCGAAGCGGCTGCGCTCCCGGTCGGGCTACACCTCATCCTGGAAAAAAGCCATTGTAAGGCTTTCAAAAGATGAAAAGATCAGCGTCTTCGAGGGCGTTTAAATTGAGGGCGTGTAAGGGAAAAAAGTATGGGAATTAAAACATATAAACCGGTAACACCGGGAATGAGGGCGTGGCAGAGCCTGGACTATTCCGAATTGACCCGGGGTGTGAAACCTGAAAAGTCCCTTACCGAGGGAAGGAAGGAAAGAGCCGGCAGGGACAGTAACGGAAGGATCAGTGTCCGGCACAAAGGCGGCGGCCACAAGCGGCTTTACAGGATCATAGACTTCAAGCGTGACAAGATAGGCGTTCCCGGCAAGGTAGCGACCATTGAATACGATCCCAACCGCAGCGCAAATATCGCCCTCATTAAATATACCGATGGCGAAAAGCGATATATTATTGCCCCCAAGGGGCTTGTGGTAAACGCTAGGGTAATCAGCGGGCCGAACGTCCCAATCGAAATCGGGAACGCCCTTCCGCTGGAAAATATTCCCCTTGGCTTTACGGTTCACAATGTGGAGCTTACCCTTGGGAAAGGCGGGCAGATTGTACGCTCCGCCGGCGGCGGGGCGCTGGTTGCCGCCAAAGAAGGGGATTACGTTACGCTTAAGCTCCCTTCAGGCGAAATGCGGATGATCTTTAAAAAATGCTACGCGACCATCGGCACAGTTGGCAACGAAGACCACATGAACGTGCAGATAGGCAAAGCAGGCCGCAGTCGCTGGATGGGAATCAGGCCGACAGTCCGCGGTATGGCCATGAATCCGGTCGATCACCCCCACGGGGGCGGCGAGGGAAAGAGCAAAGGTATTCATCCGGTGACCCCGTGGGGCCAGCCGACCAAGGGATATAAAACCAGGAACAAGCATAAACCTTCGTCCAGGTTCATTGTCAGCCGGGGCAAGAAATAGGAGAAGAGGGTGTCAAGATCCATAAAGAAAGGGCCCTTCATTGAAAAGAGCCTTTATAAAAAAGTACTGGAATTGAGTAAGTCCGGAGAGCGGAGAATGGTGAAAACTTATTCGCGTTGTTCCACCATTATTCCTGAAATGGTTGGCGGAACCATATCGGTTCATAACGGCAAAACCTGGATTCCCGTCTATATAACGGAAAACCTGGTCGGCCATAAATTGGGCGAATTTGCTCCTACCCGGATTTTCCGGGGACATGCGGGTTCGGACAAAAAGGCTTCAAAATAAGCTGAATAAGTCTAGGAACCGAAGGTAGGGATAATATGGCAATAACAGCAAAAGAAGATAACCCAGGCTACAGGGCCATTACCAGGTTTTTGCTTGTTTCTCCTTTTAAAATCCGCCCGGTAGCGGACCTTGTAAGGCGGAAACCTTATACGGAAGCTGTGTCTATTTTGGAAAATATGCCGCATAAAGGCGCCAGATTAATAAGAAAGACCATGGTTTCCGCCGCGTCAAACGCATTAAACCGCGATAAGAAGCTGGATGAAGACATGCTCTACATTAGGGAGATAATGGTTGACGAAGGCCCCAGAATGAAACGGGTTTGGTTCAGAGGCAGAGGCAGGGCGGATATGCTTTTAAAGAGGATGTGCCACATCACTGTTGTTGTCGACCAGGCTGCAAATGCCAAAGCGAAGAACACCGGGACGACACGTCCCTTAGCAAGAAAGGCCAAAGCGAAAAGGCCTGCTTCGAATAAGGCGGAGAAATAAATGGGTCAAAAAGTAAATCCAATAGGATTGAGGGTTGGGATCAACAGAACATGGCTTTCCAGGTGGTATGTGGACCCCAAAGAATATGCAGATACACTTCACGAAGATCTCAAGCTGCGCAAGCTGATAATGGGAATGCCCGAGACAAAAGGAGCCGACATTGCTGATCTTGAAATTATCAGGCATCCCCAACGGATTACAATCACCATACACACAGCGCGGCCGGGGGTAATAATCGGGGTCAAGGGCGCGAACATAGAGAAGATTGGCTCGGAACTCCAAAAGCATGTCGCTAAAAAGGTTCAGATTAAAATAAAAGAAGTAAGAAACGCAGATAATAACGCGCAGATTATCGCCCAGAATGTTGCCAGGCAGCTTTTGGCGCGCTCAAGTTTCAGGCGGGCCATGAAGCAGGCCATTACCAACGCAATAAAAAAAGGCAATGCCCAGGGAGTAAAAATCCGCCTTTCCGGCCGGCTTGGCGGCGCAGAAATGTCACGCACAGAAGAAGCCAAAGAGGGGCGTATACCGCTGCATACCCTCCGCGCGGATATAGATTTTGGTTTTGCCGAAGCCCACACTACCTTTGGCTCCATAGGGGTAAAGGTCTGGGTGTACAACGGCATGAAGTACGGCAAAGAGCAAAAGGAAGACGCTGGAGCATTACTCCGCAAACGGCGGGAACGGCTTCCTGCACATAGAAATGATAACCAAAGAACCGAAGGTTCTCGAACTGAGAGTTCCAGAACCGAAAGCCGGTTTTAAGGCTGAGGCGAGGAGTAGATAGATGTTAAGTCCGAAGCGAGTTAGGCATCGTAAAGTACAACGCGGGAATATGCCCGGAAACGCAACAAGGGGAAATACTGTTGCTTTCGGAGATTTTGGCCTTGTTGCCATGGACAGAATGTGGATTACCAACCGGCAGATAGAGGCCGCCCGTATTGCCATGAACCGCCATATCAAGCGCGGGGGCAAGCTCTGGATTCGGATTTTTCCGGATAAGCCGTATTCCAAGAAGCCCGCTGAAACCCGCATGGGCAAGGGAAAGGGAGCGCCGGAATACTGGGTAGCGGTGGTAAAGCCCGGGACAGTCATGTTTGAGCTGGGCGGCATAGAAAAACACCTGGCAGAAGAGGCAATGAAGCTGGCAGGGGCGAAACTCCCAATAAAATCAAGGTTCGTTGCCCGTGCGGATATGGAATTGGGTGGATAGTTTATGAAGAATTCGTTCAAAAATCTTTCTTTTACAGAGCTAAAGGCAAAGCGGGATGAACTTTCCAGAAAGTACATGGATTTCCGCTTTCAACTGGTAATTGGGCATGTGGATAATCCATTGCAAAAACGGGAGTTACGCCGGCAGATTGCCCGTCTTAACACCCTGATCCGGCAGCATGAGCTGGATGAACAGAAATCTGTTTCCCAGAAATCTGCCGAGCAGAAAAAGGCGTAAAGGAGCAAACAGTGGCTGAAGAATCCTTACAGGCCAAAAGCGGCAAAAAGGAATTTGTGGGTATTGTGCGCAGCGACAAAATGGACAAGACCATAGTGGTTTCTGTTGAAACCAAGACTCTGCACCCGTTATATAAAAAATATGTTGTCAGAAGCAAAAAGGTAAAAGCCCATGATGAAAAGAACGAAGCGAAAATCGGCGATCGCGTAAGGGTAATTGAGTGCCGTCCCATCAGCAAGGAAAAATGCTGGAGGTTGGACGCCATACTGGAAAAGGCGAAATAGGGAGAGCGGAAAAATGGTTCAGGTGGAATCTTTCCTGAATGTGGCGGACAATTCAGGAGCCAAGCTGGTTCAGTG
>Ga0268262_10002598_pt1 | contig 20680 bp, 13 predicted proteins | sample TergutNc150P3_FD_190354 | JGI IMG/M metagenome (GOLD analysis project Ga0268262, IMG submission 190354) | Nasutitermes corniger P3 segment gut microbial community from laboratory colony in Florida, USA - Nc150 P3 (SPAdes) (version 2) | ecosystem: Host-associated > Arthropoda: Insects >... | reverse complement strand
ATAGAAGGCGAAACATATCCCATAGACATATTCTTCTGCGAGCGTATGGCAAATCAATCAAATGTGCGTGTTAGCACCAATATGTATATAACGCAAAAGACCACCTTTACCGCAAAACCAACAAAACAAAACCAGCCTATGTGTGTGAGCGTTGTTTCTGGAAGCACCTGTTCCGAAAGACTCAATAACCCAACTGGGAACAAGCCAACCAAATATTGCGGTCATGAACTCACGGATAGATTCAGTCTTGAATTCTATATGATAGAGCGTGGGTCTCCCAAAGATACAACATGGCTAGACGATCCTCTTAACAATAATAAGACTATAGGCTACTGCCGCTCCCTCCCGAAGGGAGCATTTACCTGCTTTGACGATGGCATAAATGAAGACACCGGCATCAGAGTGGATACCGCTGTTTACAAGTGCGGCGGCTGGGGTCAGTGCAAACAAAACGACCTAGCAACTGCAAAGCTCAATAAAAACATGTTTCCTTCCGGAACCAACTTTACCGTATATGTCCGTTTGATGGACAAAGATAAAAAAATGGTAGGCAGCCCACTTACTATAGACCAAATAAAGTTTGAGACAAACCCACGCATAGTTTGGGGTAACTTGGTTGGAGGAAAAAACCTTGTATTAAAAGATTCTTACGACTCCATAGCCAAAAAGGAGCAAACCATAATTGCCGGCAGGCTCACACCCATTTATATAGCTGGCGGCAGGTGGAAACCAATTGGTGGCAAAGTGGACACAACCTATACCACCTTTGAACACGAAATTGACGACGCCATAAAAGGCTACTCCCTAGAGGGCGCGTCAGGGTTGGAAATTATTTATCTTGATAGCGTCACTAGAGCAGAAATAAAAGCAACCTTCCCTCGCGAGCTCCCTCCCAGCGGAATAGATACCTTATACCTGAGGGGCGGCTATGACGTGGGCAACGAACCCTTTAGCATAAATGTGGCTGGCGTTTCAGACAATGAAAACACGCCCTCTTTAAAGCTAACCGTGTACCAGCCCAAGCTGGTATTCAAGGGTAGTGATTTTACAGCCTCGGCTAGTTCCAGCGGTCGCCCCTTTGGCCATGGATACCTTGGGTTTGGGTGGCCCGGAACTGAAGATGGAAATTATCCTTATGTTGGCAATCCATTGGATGTGTATCTTGTGGCTTGGGATTCGCTGAAAAACGAACTTTGCAAACATTGCAGCTTTACTCTCAAAGAGACCAGCTTCACCAACAATGACGATATCACAAACGATGCTATTATTTTGAGCGATGCCGGAAAAATAGAGAATGGAAAGGTAAAGATTATAATAAGAGGCACCGATGAGGTTGTTGATACCAGCTATGCAACTTGGATAGTTTATGGACCTAGCAAGGGCATAACTTTTGCGATATGGGATAGCCTGCAATTCAGGATAACGCTAACCCCAACGCCCACAGAAAGCTATGTTTACGATAGAAACGGCGATGGCATTGGAGATAGCTTGATAGTTAAGTTCAGCAAATCGTTTAAAGATGATAACGGAACAGTTATGGGCAACTTGCTGCCCGTTATCATAGGTGTTCTTTGGGATAAAGACGGCAAAGATACTGTGTATTTCCACCAGCCAGGTTCAGGTTATTCAAGCAAGAATCTGAAAGATTCAAGTTTTGTTTCTAGTCTCCACTCAACGCCTGGATTTTATGACGAAAATGCAAAATACTGGAAACAGTTTATTCCATCTGGAAGAGACAGCATTCTTATTATCGCAACAGATACTACTAAATTCTCCAAAGATATTCTAACCTACGGCAAAGGCTCTCTTATAAGCTACACCCCATACATTGACAGAGGTTTGTGCAACTTAGACGGTTATTGCCCACCGAAAGCATTTAAATATCCTCGTTCCATTTCTTCTGTGCTTGACCGCATTCCGCCCATTGTGGTGAAAGCCGATTATGCAATGCTGGATGAAGATCCAAAATATTGCGCAGAAGACCCTACTGGTTGCAGAGAAGGCTTGGTAGCTTATTTGTCTGAGCCTGTGTTTGCAGATACTAATGCCACTCAACATTTAATTAAAAATCCATTTAGCTATTGCTTTGGCTATAGCCAGGGAATGAACTGCCTGCCCCCAGGCACTATCGTTGAGAGGAACAATCAGAACTGGAATAATGGCAAGGGTAGTTTAATATGGGACTGGGAATTGCCCGGAGCAGAAGGTACCCCAAATACTGCCTCTTTAACAACCTACAAGCCAAGCAAGAAATATTTTCCTATGGGCAACCAGCACGATAGCATTGCAGACATAATTTATTATGCAAGAAAGGTGGATCGCCTGCCCAAAGCTACAGATTGGATAAAAATTCGCTGCGATTCCGATGTGTTCCGCGATATTGAGGACAATGGCTGCAATCCCAGGGAAATAGGCGTGCTTATATCTGGAACCAATGTGAACAGAAAAGAGGAAGTGAAAATATCGGTTATTAATCCTAATATACCCCCAGAACATCCGTGTGCAACAATTGGCGGAACTTTTATGCCGAACCCCAATGAATGTGATCCTTTGCGTGATCGATTCCCTGATTGGATTAGTAAAGATGGAAAAGATTGGGCGAATAATAATTTATATAAACCCGGTAAAGTCACGGAATTTTTGCCGCTCCCCAAAGAGCCTTCCAAATTTATACATCCAGATACCATAAAGGCATACTATCCAGGTTCTGTGGGTCCTCTATTTGAGGTTGGCAATAGTATTGCAGAAAAGGCAAACAAAGTTTGGAAAGATTGCACCACAGATGAGAGAGGAAAACCTTTGCAGGCAAGACCTCATTGTCGCACAAAAGATGGAGACGAAATTAACTCTATAGAAGACCTTGCCAAAGCCATAACTATAAATGCCAGCGTGTATTACCACACCAGTATTGGCAATTACACCGCACATAGGGACAACTTTAAAGCAAACTGCACAGACCCCATTTTCCAAACGGATCCGGAAACTTTTCTAAACAATAATGGGTTCGGAAATAATTGCATTGGCAACGAATTCAATTTATATTTGGCTTGGGATTTGAAAACCAATAAAAATAGGTATGTTGGAGCTGGTGCTTATGTGGCAATTAGCAGGATCAATATTCTATTGGAATATATGAATACTAAAGATCGTTTCAATCCAGTCCCTGTTACCGAAAAGATTTACAAAGACGAGGCAGTACAGATGCTCGGAGTTAGAAGGGTGAAAAAATAGAGGTAACAGAATGCCAAATTCCAAGTTGCAGATTGGGCAGCTTCTTTTACAAAAAGGCCTTGTAGATGAAGATCAATTAGCCCATGCAATTAAAGAACAAAAACGAACAGGGCTGCATTTAAGCAAAATTTTAACACGCCTTGGCTTTGTTAGCGAAGAGCAAATGACCGTCATCCTTGGCGAGCAGTTGCAAACCAGCGAACATAAGCGCATAGGTGAATTGCTTGTAGAAAGAAATTACATAACCGTTGAGCAGCGCGACAAAGCACTTGAAGAGCAAAAGAAAACAGGGCTGCGGCTTGGCAAAATGCTTATGCAACTCGGTTTTATGACCGAAGAGCGCTTAATAGAAATTCTCTCTGCCCAGCTTGAAATTCCAACTGCAAATTTAAGCGAGATATTTGTTCCCACAGAAATAGCTCAACTTTTGCCAGAGGAATTTTGCCGCTCATATAAGATTATTCCGCTCTCAATTCAGGGCAAAACTTTAACCCTTGCCATGCATGACCCCAGCAACCAAAGAACTCTTGACCACATACGGTTCAAGGTTCAAATGGAAATTAGCCCGGTGATGGCAAGCGAAAAAGACATTCTGGAAACAATAAACAGAGTTTATACAGGTTCTGCAAGCGGCGAAGCCATGAGAGAGCTTTCTCGCCTCAGCGAAGCCGAAGACCTGCAAACGGTAAACAAAGAAGAGGAATCCGGTTCAGAGGAGCAGCTCTCAGACGAAGAAGGGCAGCAGGTTGTTAAGCTGGTTAATTCCATTATCCAAGATGCCATTGCACGAAAGGCATCTGATATACATTTAGAGCCTCAAGAAACTTTTTTAAAGCTCCGCATTCGCATAGACGGAGATTTAACCGTTATGCCGCCAATTCCCGCACGTTTAATGCCTCAGATTCTATCTAGGGTAAAACTTTTGTCTCGCATGGATATTGCAGAAAAACGCAAGCCGCTAGATGGCCGCTTCACCGTGCGTTTTCGTGGCAAGGAAGTGGATTTGCGCGTTAGCTCTTTTCCCGTTTCTCTGCGCAAAAGAGGAGTTGTTGAGAAAATAGTTCTGCGTATATTAGACCCCACGGCAGGCCAGATAGACCTAACCCAGATGGGGCTTAGAGAGCCTGTGTTCAAGGAACTGGACTACACAATTCACTTGCCAAACGGAATTCTGCTTGTGACAGGACCAACGGGTTCTGGTAAATCAACAACCCTTTACGCTTCCATTCGCCGCATTTTAGATAGCACCATAAACATAACCACAATGGAAGACCCTGTGGAAATGAACATTGAGGGCGTTAATCAGGGGCAAATAAACAATGCCGCTGGTTTCACCTTTGCATCTGGAATAAGGGCTATTCTCCGCCAAGATCCCGATGTTATAATGATAGGTGAAATGCGTGATAAAGAAACTGCGAGCATGGCAATAGAGAGTGCCTTAACGGGTCATTTGGTGTTCAGCACCCTGCACACCAACGATGCCGCCGGAGCCTTCCCACGTTTGCTGGAAATGGGCATGGAGCCTTTCCTTGTTGCCACAGCCATAAAAGGCGTTTTGGCTCAAAGGCTTGTGCGCAAAATTTGCCCTCACTGCAGAGAAGAAGACAAAACCATAGACCCATCTCTAAGGCGAGATTTGGGCATTCCAAACGATATGAAATTCTTCCGAGGCAAAGGTTGCAATAAATGCGATAGCACGGGCTATAGAGGCCGTATTGGCATTTTTGAATTTTTGGTTCCCAGCGAAGAAGTTCGCAATTTGGTGTTAAAGAGAGCAAGCGGTGACGAAATAAAAAGAGTGTGCCTTGCGCAAGGCATGAGCACTTTGCGCATGGACGGAATGGATAAAGCCAGAGCCGGCATAACAACTCTGGAACAGATAATCGGAGCCTCAGAAAAAGACGAATCCATAACTATGATGGGGTAAAATGGGGTATAGGGTTTGGGGTATAGGGTTTGGGCTTTGTTTTGCTTTGCACGTTTTTGCTGCGGAGAGACTTGATATTCGCATTTTGAGGGTTGAATTCAAGCAAGAGGCACCGAATAATTCTTTGACTACTGGAGATGGGACCTTTAATTCGGATGCCAAGGATAATTACAAACTGGATCCAACGGGAGCAAGGGGGAGCGAGGAGTATTGGATTAGCCATATAAAATTTGCCGAAGATTATTTTAAAAAGGCAAGCGATGGCAGGGTTTCCATAAATGCAGAAGTTTATCCAAAAAACAAAAAAGCCTACCAACTTAATAAACACATAATAGACTATAACCGCACAAGCCGCAAAAAAGGCGAAAAAATGGCAGAGTTCGATTCTTCAAGAGCGGCGGATTATGCGAGTTTTGTAAACTATGTTTTAGACACCGTGGTAAAAAAAGAAAGCCCCGAAGCTTTTGCCCCTGCGCTTTCCGGAGCAAAAAGGGTTATTTTAATTGCCCACGCTGGCAGCAACCGCCTTGTGGACGGCGGAACTCTCGGAACCAAAGGCGCAAATACCCCTGGCGATTTTATGGATGCCTATATAGACAGCACTTGGTGCGATGAGCAGGCATGTTTTTGGCGAGGCGTTGAAGTTTTTCCGGGCGATACCATAAAGTCTGTGATGGTGACCAGCGAAACAGCTTCGCAAGATGGCTTGAACTGGGGAATCAACGGAACAATAGTAAGCCAAATAGGGCGCGAGCTGGGACTCCCATATTCTTACGATGTTGTGAAAGGCTATTCAAGGCTTGGATATTTTGACGGTATGGATTTTGCAGGCAGCAATGCCGGCAATGGTTTTTTCCCAAGTTTGCCAAGCGCGTGGATGAGAGCCTACAAAGGGTGGGCAGAAGTGGAGGAAGTTAAAAAAAATAGCAGCCTTGAAATTTGCGCCGCAGGTTATGAAAATTGCGGAACAACCAAGCAAATAGTGAAAATCCCCATAAACAACAACGAATATATTTTGCTGGAAAATAGGCAAAGAACATATAGAGCAGACGGAAACGTTTCCGTAAAAATGAATGGAGGGAAACTAGTTGTAATTCCAGTTGACAGCCTGAATTCTCATTTTTTGAATTCCGCCACTCAAAAAGAAACTGGCATAATAGAATCCATAGACGAAACTGATGCCGCCTTGCCTGCAAGCGGCATAGTGGCTTGGCACGTGAATGACTGGTATATAAAAGAACTCATTCCTTATGGTGCAATAAATGCTTGGGGCGGCGATACTTTCAAAGACCACCAGTTTGGCATAGCCTTAATTGAGGCAGATGGAGTTTTGGGTATTGGCAAGGAATTCAAGAGCGGAGGCGAAAGTGTTTTTTATTTTGGCTCTGGCAGCGATTTGATTCCGCATAAAAAATTCAGCAGCACAAAACAATATAAAGACACAACGTTTTCAATAGAGCCTTCTGGATACGCAAACACAGCCTCTACCTTTGGCGGATATTCCGGCATAAAAATAACGGCAAAAATACCGAGCGGAGCCACGCCCGAAAAAAACTTCAACGCGTTCACAGGCGATAGCGTTGTAAATTGGCGAGCACCCAAAATTCCCGTTGAAATAGAATGGATTGGAAAATATGCAATACCAATTCCAATGGATTCAGTTCCTGCTTATGCGAAGGCAGACACAGTTTTTAAATCAACGCCAGATTTCACGCGAATTCCAATAGCTAAAGATTTCATGTTTTTGGGAAACAACAGACTTCATATCGTTGATGCCGGCGGAGTTCCCTTAAAGGATTTTCCAGCCACTCTCTCCAATGGCGAACCTTTCTCATATTTTAATTCAGAACCCATTCCAATTGATTTAACCGGAAACGATTCTCTTTACATTTTAATTCCAACAAACAACGGTTTAATTTTAGCTGTGAATAGCAAAGGCAAGTTGCTAGGCGAGGGATTCCCTCTTGCTGCAGGGACTTTTGAATATGATAACCCCGACACTCTGCTTCTCCATATTTCTCCCGATTATAAATATTTATTTGCTAAGCACAGGGGAAACATAAGTACTTTTTACCTGCCCAAGGCAAAGGCATTTTCGCCAAAACAGGGGCCTGCCATTAATGACGATAAAATAGAGGAATTTTTTGTGTTCCCAAACCCTGTTAGAGGAGGCAAGGCAACTGCCAGATTTAGGATTCTAAACCCCGCTGCCAGCGTTTCTCTGGATATTTTTGACATAACGGGTCATAAGGTATTTAGCAAGTACATTCAAAGCGAAGAAGTTTTAGATTTATCAAAATTAGGCAGCGATATTTACAGCGCAAGGCTAACCGTTAAATTTATAAGCGGCAAAAAGAAAGAAAAATGGTTTAGGATAGGGGTTATTAAATAAATCTATATTATCCAATATGCGTATAATCCTTCTATCCAGCGTTTTGTTGATTTTTGCGTGTGGCGAATCTTTGGTGGAACTTACAGGCGATGAACGAGAGCTTTATCAAAATCATCGGTTGCTCAGGGCATATTTTTACCATCCAGAAAGAATAAAAGACTATGAAGAATATAGCGGAATGGAAATTGATGATATGTATGAGAGTTTGCAGGATTATTTTTGCGGAGCCAATCACGAAGGCGAATGCTATGCCAGATATACATTCTATTTGCCGCCAGAAGAAACTGACGATAAAATACACGATATTGAGAATACAAAAAAATATTATTCTTTTGGTTTTGAAAGAAGCAGGATTGAGAGTGATGAATTGATAGATACTTTGGTTGTTTCTGCGGTTTATCCCATTTCTCCAGCCGCCTCTGCCGGTTTGAAAAGGAAAGACAGGCTTTTATCTGCAAACGGAATTTCTTTAATTGGCTTAGCTTTAGCAGCCGAAGATTCCACTTATTTGAAAAATGATGAGCCGTTTGATGACTCAACTGTTTTTGTGGTTTTGCGCGATGGCGAAATAAAAATTTTGAATGCCATGCTAAAAGCAGAAGTTCAAAAACCAACTGTATATTTAGATTCTCTTGAAGGCATTCCCTATATAAGAGTTACCGAATATAAGGTAAACACAAATAATCCAGATGGAACTTATGCCGAATTCAAAAAAGTTTTGCAGGAGATTAAAGGTGCAAACACGGCTATTATGGATCTTCGCGACAATGGCGGCGGAAGTATATGGCATTGCACCTCAATGGCAGCCGAGCTAATTCCGCTAAACCGAGAAATGCTCTATGACGTGCAGCATTATTACGATAAAGGAAAGGGCAATGTCATAGAATTTTCTCATGAATATGTCAAGGATTATTTAAATCAAGAAGGTGCAGGGGTAAATATAAAATGGATTATTTTGATTAATAGATGGTCTGCCAGTTGCTCTGAGCGTTTTACCGCTGCTGTAATATATAACCGTCCATATCCCGAAACGGTTCTTATAGGGCAAACGAGCTATGGAAAAGGAATAGGGCAAGTATATACAAAAACTTATTTGGGTGGGCTTGCGTATATAACCTTCCTTCAAACATATTACCCAAATGGAGAAACATTCCACAATATTGGCATTCCTCCAAATATACAAACAGACCCTAGAGATAAAAATGCTCCGTTAGATGCGGCAATAGAAATTGTACGAGGAAATTCAGGCTTTGCAGCAAAGCTCTCATCCGCGCCAACTCGCACAAGAATTTATCCGCCAGAGCGGCAGGCAGACAATCCTGAACCCGGAGCCTATAAAAGAGTTGACTTTCCGCTATTTCATTAAAGGAAATAACTGAACATCCCTTATAGTTGCCTGATTTGTCAAAAGCATAACAAGGCGGTCTATGCCAATGCCCACGCCTCCGGTTGGGGGCATTCCGCATTCAATGGCGTGCAAAAAGTTTTCGTCCATAGGGTGAGTTTCATCTTCGCCGCCGCGCCCTCGCTCAACCTGTTCTTCCAAAAGCTGCCTCTGCAAAACGGGGTCGTTAAGCTCGCTATATGCGTTGCCAATTTCCCATCCGTTTATGTATGGCTCAAACTGCTCAATTAAATTTGGATCGCTGCGGTGCGCTTTGCAAAGCGGTGCGCTTTCTTTTGGCATATCTTTTATTATGGTTGGTTGAATAAGCTCATGTTCGCAGGTTTCTTCAAAGAGAGCTAAAATAGCCCTGCCCCTTGCCCACGAGCCTTTCAATTCTATATGCTTTTTTTCAAGCTCGGCTTTAAGCTGCTCATCGGATAGGCTTTCAACAGAAATCCCAGCATATTTTTGAATTGCCTCATAGAGCGTGAGGCGTTGCCAAGGAGTTTTGAAATCTATTTCCTTTCCCTGGTATTCTATTTTGGTAGTTCCGTTTGCAGCTATGCAGGCTCTTTCGCAGATGCTTTCAAAATGAACCATCATATCGTTGTAGTCGCTGAATGCCTCGTAAAATTCAAGAGAGGAAAATTCGGGGCTGTGGTTTCTATCCATGCCCTCGTTGCGGAAATTCTTTGTGAATTCAAAAACTTTCTCAATGCCGCCAACTATGCAGCGTTTTAGGTAAAGCTCAGGGGCTATGCGCAGGTATAGGGTTATGCCTGCGGCATTGTGGTGCGTTTCAAAGGGACGTGCGTTTGCGCCGCCGTAAATGGGCTGGAGCGTGGGCGTTTCTACTTCCAAAAATCCCTTTTCCAGCATATATTCCCTTATGGACTGAATTATGCGCATTCTTTTGCGAAACACTTCCCTAACATTATCGTTCAGCGCAAGGTCAATATAGCGCTCTCGGTAGCGGGTTTCTATATCCTTGAACTCGTCAAAAATCACAACATTGCCATTCTCGTCCCGTTTTTCTTTTGGAATTGGCAAGGGATAAATGGCTTTTGAAATAATCTCAATTTTTTTGGCTTGCAAGGTATATTCGCCGCTATTGGTTTTCATCACCGTGCCGCTTGCGCCAACCCAGTCCCCTATATCCATGCTTTTAACAACTTCATATTCAATTTCGCTGAGTTCGCTGGCAACCGCCAAAACCTGAAACCGCCCGCAGGCATCTTTCAAGTGCATAAAGCACATTTTCCCTTTGCGGTTATAGCGCACAATGCGCCCCGCCCAAGAAACCTCTTTGTTGCTTGCAATGAATTCTTCTGCTTTTTCTCTTAATTCGCTTGAATTGCAGTTCACAAAAAATTTATACGGATAAGGATTCAACCCCTGTTCCCGCATTTTCTCCAGCTTGCCCAGCCTAACCTTAACAAATTCGTTTTGCGTTTGCATAATGGGAATATAGTAAGTACCAAAGTATTTACTATATTACTGCTGGTCTTAGACCCTTTGCAATGATTGTTTGCGGGCAAATCGCCAGGGCGAAAGCAGCAACGGACTTGTGGGCTTTTATGTGCAGAGTGTGTCTAAGGCTCTTAAAAATTTGCAGTTATTGAAATTCTGTGAACATTTGAGAGGTAGTTGTGCATCTGTAGCGCATAGTCTGCCGAGAGTCTGGAAATGGGCTTAATGCCTGCTCCCAAAGTTAAACTGCCAACATCGCTGATTTTCGAAAGTCCTGCCCTGAGGGATAGAGAAAAATTAGTCTCAAATTCCAAGCCGCCGCCGCTAGCTAAAAACCAGTTTTTAGGATTCTTCCAAGCTCTGGTGTCTTTTTCCGATTCCGAGTGCAAAATTCCCGTGCTTTGCCAATATAGGTTTAAGTTTCCGTAAAAGTAGGGAAATGGTTCCCTGAACTTAAATGCCGCATAAGCCTCTGGCGAAGAATATTCAAAATAACCGCTCTCCCATTTAACCGCAGACGAGGTCCAGCCCTTGACTATGCCTGCCAGCATAAATTTCTTTGAAAATTCATAGCCGGCAGCAATATCGGAACGGAAACCCCAGCCGCTTTGGTCTAGCTCCCTTTTGAGCAAATGCAGGGCAAATGCCAAATTCCACTTGCCAAAACTCTTTCCCCACGCGCTTGTGAAAAGCCAATCGGAAATATTCAACGTGTTGTAGTTGTCGCCTTCGGGCAAAGGCTCGTTTTCTTTTATGTAGGGTATATCGCTTGCTCCAAAGCGTGATGCCGCAAACCCCAGCGCGCCAGCTTCTTTGAGAGGCAAAGCCATAACAACGCCATTGTAAGAGGTTTCCTCAAAATAAGACACGTGAGTGAAAGCGAGAGACAATGTTTCAAGCCACGAAAGCTGCAAAGGGTTTTGCGCAAGCGATGGTAAATCGCCTTGAACAGGCAAAGCCGCCGCACCAACAGCCGCCGAGCGTGCCCCCTGCGGAACATCCAAAGAATTATTTGCGCCCACAACTCGCTCTGCATTTGCAAACGCAAAAGCAAAAAGAATAAGAGCTGGAACAAAAATCAAAGGCACAAGTGAAAAATAGAATTTTTATAATCAGCGGAAATAGTAATTCACATTAGCCGTTAAACCCAAAAGAAGCGCATCTTTAACAGATATTTTCTTTTCAGTATCGTTAAAGTTGCCAGACGAGAAAAAATTTCCAAAAGGGATTGCAAGTGGTTTTTTAACGCCATATTGAATATAATTTTCGCCGAGGCGCATTTTCTTTGTTTGTATGCTCAAAATGGAAAAAGCAATGCCGCTACCCTTGACATGCATAGGATAAAAATCCCTGAAAATTTCCTCTTTTCCATAATAATCCGCAAACTTTTTTCTATACTTGTAATGCAAATTTCCAACGCTATTGTCACTAACAGCCACCAATGCGCCCAAATCAACTCCATATTCCGCCAAGGCAGATTCTGCTTTTAAATTTGCCATTCCATAAACCGCTTTTACATTCAAATGCCCGCTTGCTTCGTAAAATAAATATGGAAAAAGAAAATACCTCTGATTTTCCGCAGTCAATGCGCCAGCAGCCTCCGCATTCAATCCGGCAAATCCGGCATATAAATTGAAATTTTTGTTCGCATCCAATTTATAGAAAACATTGTATATATATAAATCTGAACTGAACAATTCCTCATTTCCTCGGTTATTCACAATTTTCCCATTGCAAAACATATAATTGGCGACAATGGAATTGGAGCCAATGTAAAAAAACATTCCAAAACCCAAAACGAAGGGCAAATTTGGTTTTCCGTAAAAATACGAAAAATCCCCTTTTTCCCAAGCACCATTTCCAAACAAAATAGCAGGTTCCAAAACATAAGAATTTACGCTGAAAGGAAAGGAAGCAGAGAACAGAGCAATTTTCCCGCCATTGCTTTCCATATTTGTTGCATTCCAGTAAAAAGACATTGGGTTCTGAACCAGAATTTTTGCGCTTAAATCCATATTCTGCGATTTATGCTCTGCCTCATACATTCTTCCATATTCATAAACAAAATAAGCACCTGCTTCGTTAAAAGCAAGTGCTGTTTTTGCGAAAAGCGCAAGGCTTATAAAGATTTTATTTATAATATTTTTCAAAGATAGCCTTTGCAACATCCTCGCTAAGACCAATGGGCAGATATTCAAGTTTGCCATTGTCTGGTTCATCAATAATTGCTTTAAATGGCCCAGTTTTAATAGCCAAAGATAAACGGCCTTCATCCTCAGATATAAGAGCGTCATAATTGTTTTTGTCCAATTTGGTATAAACATAATCATAATTACACCACCACCAATAGTCATCATCTTCGTCTGGACATACATAAATTTCCTTTTCTAAATAAAATACCGGTTTTCCTCCATCAGTTTCAAATATGTTTTGCAGGGAGAAATAGCCTTCCGTGAAAAACTTTCCAAAATCTATTGTTGCTTTCACTTTGCTGCTCTTTGATGTTGGCCAAGCGCCTTTTGTTGGGTCTTCTGGAATGTAGAATTTGCCGCCGTTATTTATAGCATTAATTAATTCTCCAAAGCCGCCATTTATTGTAGAATAAGATTCTCTTAACTTTGTTGGATAAAGATCGCTGTTTTTAATAGCGGTGTATGAACTTTGAAAACCTTTGACGGCTTTCACATAATCCGCTTTGGCATTTGCCATTTTGCCCGGGCGAATTTTAAAGAAATTATTGTTGAACGGCAATCTGCTGGCATCAACACCATTGAAATGATTGAGCATATCATCGGGATCGTTTTTCCAAGCAAATTTCAACCAATTCAAATCCGTGCTTAAATCATAAGACTGCACCCACTCCAAAGATGCCTTCACCAAAAGCATGGCAGATAGAATTGCATTAGCCTCTGCCCAGCCTACTAAATCATATTCGTCAAAATTCAGATCTTCCATATCAAGCTGATCTACAAAGTAAGGATCCAGACTTATTCTATCTTCTTTTCTATTCTCCAATCTTGAGAGCCTCTCCACAGCAAGGTTGAAAGAAGCCCCAAATACTCCGTCTATCACATCGTCTAGCAAGGGATTGAAGCCGTTTGAATTTTTGTTTATTACGTTTGCAAGTAGAGAAAGAGACCAATTTTCCACAGACAAAACATTGCCGCTTAGCAAGGCTTCGTTATACATTGAACCATTGCCCTTAACCCAATCTGGAGTTACTATGGTTGGCAATTTTGAGTTTTCGCATTGGACTTTAGTGGATACTAAAGTGTATATATATCTTCCATTTGAATAAGTATAATAATAATAACCGTCTTTATCCACATCTCCATCCCGAGCTTCTTCCCAATACACCCATTTCTTAGAGGATTCGTCGTAGTATCCGTAAGCAATATCGCAATATTCACTCATCCACTTATCGCTCAAAAGGGCGTTCAGCCTATTGGGATATGTTTTGAAGCCAAAGTGATCTCTCATAAGAGTCACCACCTTGGGGTCTGTGCTTATTTTTGCAAGGTTTATCAGCGAGGAATAAATTATAGCCTTGGGATTGTTATTGTCTTTTTCGTAAGCCTTATTATAATATGCTATTGCCTCGTCCAAATTCCCATCTTTCAATTGATCCATAGCGCATTGAATTATCTCATCCACATTGTTCCCGCACGGCGGAACGCTCACATCTGCAGTAATGCCACCAACACCATTGTCACCGCCGCCGTCAGAACAGCTTATAAACGCAAAAAACAGAGCTACAGGCAAAAGAGAGTAAAAAAGCGTTTTCATAAAAACTCCGAAATTAAGTTGGTTACTATGTATAATATAGTAAATGCTGACTTTCTTGCTAGTCTAAGATTAGAAAAATGAAACCAATTACAAAAACCTACACCACTCCCAGTACAATAAGCTGAACGTTCTCAACACCCTGATAAACATTGGGGCGAGCTTCAAAAATCAGATTAACGTTGCCTTTTTGCAGGAAATTTGCCAGATGAGGTTTGTTGAATGCAACAGCGGAGAGGGAGGTTCTGCCCTGAACGGCGTAAAAACGCAAATGACCGCCTCTCAAAATTTTAAAACTGCGGACTGCAATCTGCCTGGCTAAAAATATGGGATAGCTATTTTCGTTGCCAAAAGGTTCCAGTTTTTTCAACTCGTTTAAAAAAGACATATTAATCTCAGAAAGCGAAACTTCCAAATCGTATTTAATGCACTCTTCCATCACAGGTTCAAAACCCTGTATATTTGCCTGCTCTTCCATGCTCGTTCTAAGCTCGCTTATTTTTTCTGCCGGAATGTTAAAACCTGCCGCCTTTATATGCCCGCCCCAGCGAAGAAAAAGAGACCTGCACGGAAAAAGCGCACCGTGCCAGTTAAAAGAACCAGCAGAACGTGCGCTCGCAACCGCAATTCCGTTGCTTTGAACGGAGATTATAGCTGTAGGGCGTTTGTATTCCTGAGCTATTCTAGCCGCTACAATTCCTATAACGCCTATGCTCCATTCCAAAGAATCTATTATCAAAACTTTTGGCAAATTATTTCCATAAATCTCTTCCAGCCTTTTAACTGCTTGCTGATGAATATCCAGCTCTATTGTTCTACGTTTGGTGTTGCACTCCACCAGCCTTTCGTAAAGGCTCTCTATTTCTTCCCTGTCTTTGCACAAAAGAAATTTAAGAGAAATATCTGGTCCTTCCATTCTGCCTGGGGCATTCAAAAGCGGTGCCATGCGATAGTGAATATCGTTGCTGCTCACAAAGTTTTTTTCTGTGGTTCCAAGTTTTTCATATAAAATTTGAATGGCAAGGCAATCGGAATGTGGGAATTTATTCATTCCTTTTCTCACCAAAAATAGATTCTCCGCATTCAAGGGAACAATATCTGCCAGAGTACCGAGCGAGACCAAAGGCAAATATCTTTCCAAATCGCTCAAAGGCTTGCCTGTTTTTTGATAAAGGGCATATAAAAATTTGTAAGCAACTCCCGCAGCACACAAACATTTATTTGGATACTCGCAATCTTCCAAAAAAGGATCCAAAATGGCATCTGCCTCTGGCAAGCCTTCTCCAGATGGTCTGTGATGGTCTATTACCAAAACCTGCATTCCAAATTCCTTTGCAGCTTTTATCTCTTCTTTTGCAGTTATTCCTGTATCCACCAGAATTAAAACCTCCGCTCCGGCATTTTGCAATTTTTGCAAAGTTCCGGCAGAAAGCCCATAGCCACCGTCAAAGCGGTTGGGGAGCATCCAGTTTGCCACAAGCCCCCAATCTTCCAGTGCCCCAGCCAAAATTGCCGAACTGGAAATTCCATCCAAGTCGTAATCGCCGTAAATCCACACTTTCTTTTTGCGTTCGCGAGCAGCCAAAACAAAATCTATGGCTTTGTCCATATTTTTCATCAAAAAAGGATCGTGTTCGCAAGGTATGTCCCAATTCAGCCAGATGTCCGATTCTTCGGGCGTTTTAACGCCACGCAAAACCAAAATTCTAGAGAGTAGAATTGATACCTTATGCCTTTTTGCTATTTCCAGCGATAGTTGTGCGTTTGTCATATTTCCTTTTGCGCCATCCTGAGCGCCATATTTTGAATTGCATGCTCTGTTGTGAATTTTTTTGCAAGCACAGCCCGCAAAAGAAAATTAATATTTTGTATATGAATTAAATATTCAGGATTATTTGCTTTTAACAGATACAGAGCTAAGCCTTCCAAAAAAAATGCAACGGTATTTATGGATTTATCTATTTCCTGAGCATATAAAATTGCAGCAGAAGCATCGCCACCCAGAGCGTGGTTTGCGTAAATGGCAATTTTTTCTTTTAATTCCAAATAGTTTGAGTCAAGCGCAAGCATAGCCTTCCCAGCAGAACCAGCGGCAAATTCCAAAATGCCATCCGTTGGGGCAGAATAGCCATAAGCTGCTAAAATTCTGGATACTTCGCCATTGCTTGCAATAGGAACGGAAAAGCAAGTTGAGCGGGAGCGTATTGTTGGCAAAAGCAAGTGCCTGGATGCGGCGGTCAATATGAAATACGTGTTTGGGGGAACTTCTTCAAATGTTTTCAAAAGTTTGTTTGCCGATTGCTCATTCATCAAATCTGCATTTGTTATTATAACAACGCGGTTGCCGCTGGCTTTCAACTCAAAATTTTTCAGCAAATTTTCCACCATTCCTACAGAGATAATGGCAGATTCCGTTATATACCCTGTGTGAAAGGGGTTTTGAATGAATTTCTGAGAAAGCTCCTCTGTTCTTGCATCTATCTTTGCAGGAGTGTCTCTATCTTTGGCATCGCCGTCCATAGGGATTAGCCATATAAGAGGCTCGTTGCTACGCTCGCAAAGTATTTTTGCGAGGTCCATAGCTATGAGTTTTTTCCCTATTCCAGCAAGCCCGTCTAAAAGCAGCATCTGCGGAAAACGCTCCTGTTCAAAGGCATTCTTCAAGGCATTCCAAACTGGAACGGCCTGAGCTGGGATATTGGAGGAGTGTGTCAAGGTAAGAGAAATATAGTAAAAAATTGAGGCACGGGCAAAGTTTTTCTAAATTTCCGGTATGCTTAAACAGATATGGTCAAAATATTACGTCTTTGAGCAACTTGCCAGCGAGTTGTCTGCAAAAGATTTGGAGACCATGAGGGTATCTGCCATAGATTTTTTTATGAAAGATATTGAAGCATTAAAGAATTTCATAAAAAAAATGAAAACTGATTTTGACCAAGACAATTTTGTGTTTGTGCTTAAAATGTTTGTGATAAGCAACAATAAAATTTTCAATATGGCAGAATATATGAAAAGCCAAAGCGAGCAGGCAGAGAAATACATAAAATCAAAACATAAAGTTCTAAGCACCGAAGAACGCCGTGTAGCTTTAAATAAATGGATAGAAAAAAACGCCGAAGCATACAGAAAATATACCATAAGCAAACAAATTTATTGCATAGAAAAAATGTCTTCCAAAATTGTTCCAGTTATAAAACAGGCTATCAAAGAATGAGAGAGCTTCACCAACGCTTGCTAAAAATGCACGGAAAACCTTATGGCGTGTACAAGAGCTTGCAGGGGCAGTATTTCAATTTTGGCGACTTCACCATAAAATTCACCCATATACAAGGCGACCCTCATGCACAGCCTTCCAGGGCAATGCTCAGCGCAAAAATGAGTTCGCTAGGTTTTACGGAAGATTTGCACAGCACAAAAGAAAAAGAAATTGCCCTTGCAGATTTTTTGCTCCGGCAATTTGATAAGACTGCCGAGAATATAAGCATTGTAAAGACACATTCTCAAATTATGCAGAGAAATTCTTTGTTCATTGAAAATGGAATCGTTCGCGTTTTAGTCAGCTTTAACCTACCAGGAGATGGCAGAAGAATAGAGGGTGAAAAAGCCTCGGAGCTTTTGATAGGAATTTTATCTGATTGGATTACTGCGGCGATGTATTGGAATAATTTGAATAAAGAAGCCTGCAAAGCACATATTGAATATTTTATAAATAGAAATTTTTTGCTCTCACAATTAGCAGAAAAAAAACTTGCAGCCTTTGTTCCAAACGGAGCAATTCTGCCAAGAGAATCCGGTGTTTCAGAAGCACCGATGCAAAATGCAGTTCCTTTTATTTCGCCACCAGAATTGCTTGTTGAGTTGAATTTGCCAAATGGAGAGCGAGTTGCAGGCATGGGAATTCCAAAGGGGATAACCGTTATAGCGGGCGGAGGTTTTCACGGAAAATCAACGCTACTCCACGCACTTGAAGAAGCAGTTTATCCGCATATTTTAGGAGATGGCAGAGAATATATTGTTATAGACGAAAGTGCAACTCCAATTAAAACCGAAGAGGGTAGGGTAGTTAACGGAACGGATATTTCCCCACTTGTACGCGAACTTCCATTTAAAGGCAGCACAAAAAACTTTTGCACAAAAAACGCTTCGGGTGCAACAAGCCAAGCGGCAAATTTGCTGGAAGCATTGGAGTTTGGAGCAAGCACAATTTTAATAGACGAAGATGCTTCCGCCGTGAATTTTTTAATTCGCGATGAGAGGATGCGCAAACTCATAAATGCAGAAAGCGAGCCTTTAATTCCGTTAACTGACAGGATAAAGGAATTCGCAAATAAGGGAATAAATTTCATCATAGTATCTGGAGCCTGCGGAGATTATTTATCGCTTGCAAACACAGTGATAGCATTTACTGAATACAAAGCACGGTGTTTTACTAAGGAGTTGATAGTGGCTAGTGGGGAGTGGCTAGTGGCTAGTAGAAAAGTGGATACGGAGGTTTTTCAAGAAGGGTTAAAACCTGCTTCTGCTTTGGAGAAAAGCGTTAAAGTGAAAGCCATTGCCGGGCAAATATCTATAGGTATGCTGAGAACCGATTTGCGCAAATTTCCCACATTTTGCCATCAGGAATTGCAAAGGGGCATTGCAGAGATTTTGCATAATTTCATTAGAGAAAACCCTAGTGGCAATTTAAAAGAGGCTCTGGAATCCGTTTGCGAGAAATTGCCGGAAAATGAAACCAATGATTTGGCTTTGCCGCGTGTTATGGAATTAGGCGCGGCATTTTTGAGAATTAGTTCTCATTGCTGAGTTTTACGAAATTTTTAAGTTGAGCAAGGGCTTTTCCGCTATCTATGCTTTCTGTGGCAACCTTAATAGCATCTTCAATGGAAAGCTCTGGTTTTGCTATGTGAATTGCGGCGGCGGAATTCAACAGCACCGTGTCAAATTTTGGTCCTCTAACCCCTGATAAAATATCCGTTGTTATCTTTGCGTTTTCTTCGGGAGTTCCGCCAACAAGCTCTTCTTTTTTGCAACGCTTGAAACCGAACTGCTCTGGGGTTATTTCATAATTTTTTAGCTGTCCATTTCTAAATTCGCAAACGCTTGTGGGTGCGCTCATGGAAATTTCGTCCAATCCGTCTTGCCCAAAAACCACCATTCCGCTTTTAACGCCCAAATTCAAAAGCACCTGTGCCATAGGTTCCAAGAGTTCGTTTTCGTAAACGCCGAGCAACTGCATAGAGGCACCGGCAGGGTTTACCAAGGGTCCCAAAATGTTGAATATGGTTCTTATGCCGAGTTCTTTGCGAACTGGTCCAACGTATTTCATTGAAAGGTGGTAGTTTTGCGCAAATAAAAAGCACAAATTTATGCTTTGCAAAATTTTAAGGCTGTGTTCAGGTGATATATCCAGTTTAACGCCGAGCGAGTTTAAAACATCTGCCGAGCCGGAACGGCTGCTGGCTGCACGGTTCCCGTGTTTTGCAACAGGTATGCCGCAAGACGATGTTACTATCGCCGTTGTTGTGGATATATTGAAAGTATTTGACTTATCGCCGCCTGTGCCTACAATTTCCAGGCACTCCATATTGTGCAAAACCCTAACGCAATGCTTTCGCATACCTATTGCGCAGGCGGTTATTTCTTCTATGGTTTCGCCTTTAACCGACATTGCGGTTAAAAAGGCGGCTAATTGAATATCTGTAGCTTTGCCGCCCATAATCTCGTCCATAACGGCTTCGGCAACCTCGCTGGACAAGTTTTTTTTAGCAGCAGCTTGAACAATGGCTTCTTTTATCACGTTGGGAATATAGAAAATTTTTGCTTATTTATTGGGTTGATGACGAAGCCTTGGTCCTAACAGCCGCTAGGACAGGCTCTCATTCGGATTTGTTCTAGTAATAGTTATTATCCTATTTAGTCCATTTAAATGTTTTCATTGAATTATCAAATGTTATATCGTACTTTTCTCCTGAACTAGCTAATACTGTACAAGTTGCTACCATTTTTAATCCATTTTTCCCAGGAAAAAAATAAAACGATTGACGCAGTAAATATCCTTGTTGTTCTGTTATAGCTATTATTTTTCTACTCTCTAAATTTTTCTCAGTTATGAAAGAATTTTGATAAATTATTTTAACATTACTTATGAATCTTTTCAAGGTTTCAATATTCAGATCAACATAATCGTCTAATGAACCATTATAAATTTCATCAATGAAATTTATATTTGGATTAAAATTATTTTCTCTAGTTTCAATAAATCTTTTGTATTTCATCCCAGGGAAGTCGGTTTCTTGCCATGATTTAGGAGGAACAATCGAAAAATCACCATTTCTATAACTATAAGCAGAAGATACTCCGCTTGGACCAGAAGGCAAATCACTAGAGTAAGAAATTGTGAATGCCAAGGCAAATCCGAGAATTGCCGCCAAAAGAAAACTATTGGTTTTCATAATAAACTCCATTGTCGAAGGGAATTAAATGTAGGGGG
>Ga0268262_10002597_pt1 | contig 20683 bp, 7 predicted proteins | sample TergutNc150P3_FD_190354 | JGI IMG/M metagenome (GOLD analysis project Ga0268262, IMG submission 190354) | Nasutitermes corniger P3 segment gut microbial community from laboratory colony in Florida, USA - Nc150 P3 (SPAdes) (version 2) | ecosystem: Host-associated > Arthropoda: Insects > Digestive... | reverse complement strand
CCCGCCGTTAAAGGCATGGTGGGCATCAGTTCTATCACTTTGTCTTCGCCGAATTCAAGTTTTCCCGTATCAATAGAGAGGTATCCGCTGTAAAGGGTATCGGGCGCAATCACTTCATAATCAATGCGAATGCTGTCTTTTGTAAAATCGTACTCGTTGTTTCCCATGTTGGTTAAGGTAACTTTTACAGGGGTAAAAACATCTTCGCAGATATTGCCCGCACTGTTTACGGGTGAAACCACAGACGTAAGCGACAGGGCATAACCCGCATAAGGTTGCGAAACCTGCATCATTTCCAACTTCATATTGGGACGGTTGCCGTTGATGTAGGATGCCCCTGTGGGCGGGAACGAAACATTGCCGATTACATACACGCTTGTATTGATGGATTGCGGGGTATATTGCCAGATAGATGCGCCGTTTCCAAACAGATTGTTGTTTTGGTTGTCGCAGTAGAGCAACAGGTTCATGTTTGGAGGTAAAAAGAAGGGCACGGACAATTGGAAGGTTTGCCAACCGGGAACGCCTCCATGGCTTGCGGTGGCTTGTCCCCAAACCAGCGTTGCACCGTCTGCAATCGGGTCGATGTAGGCGACTGAGGTGTTCACCGAGTCGGTAACGGCTTTCATGTAGAACGCAATTCTATCCACATCTGAAATGACGCCGGAGATGTTGTAAAATGCAATGCTTTTGATAGTTCCGCCTCGTTTTTTCGGTTCAATTTCATAGGCTCTGTAATAATTCCGCGAGTAAGAATAATTGTAATCGTAGGCGAAGGGATTTAACAGGGAAGTGTTTGTTGCTGTGCCGATTACAATCACAGAATCGCCGCCAACGCTGAATACGATTTGGGTAGAATCCACCAAATCAATCTGATTTCCAATCGTATCGGCGAGATGCAGCGAGTAAATAATCTTACTACCGTAATATTGAGGTGGGATATTTGCCGTCCAAACATTGTTGTTTTTCACCATGGCAACCGTATCGTAATCATCGAGATTGCATTTATCTACGATTGTCCGCACCAGCATTTTGGGCGTGGAGATTGTCGCACCCGACAGTTCGTAAATGTAGGCATGTACATCAAACGACAACTGCTCGGTAACGCTGGGAACAAGCGGTTCTACAAATTTGGCGAAGGGCAAAATCAGATAATTTGCCGATGCCGTATTGTTGTAGAGAACGGTGTCCTGTTTCCCGTTGATTGTTTCCACCCAGACCGCAATATTTATCTGGTCGCCGACATTGCCGTTTACGGTAAATACCGTGATAGGCACATGCTGTTCGTCCTGCCAAGCCAGCGGGGTGGTGAACAGGTGGGAAATGGCGGGCTGGTTTTGTCCGTTTAAACTCCAACCGAAAACGGCACTGTCCAAAGTAACCAAACCGACATTTTTCACATCGATACCTACGGTAATATTTTGATTGTTAATGACTTCTGTTTCGGTTTGTGGTATTTGCAAAACGGCTAAGTCGTAGAAATCAGGGAGATAGGCTTGTTCGTACGCACCTTTTGTGGTGTTTCCCATGCGAATTCTGCCGTTGATGTCTGTTTCAACCTCCTTGTAAACGGGGCAGCGGTAAGCCGAATTGTTGAAAGTAACCGTGTTGAATTCCAGACTGTTGGAAATATCGTCATAATCGGCAGGATTTGAAATTCCGTTGTAACCTGTTGAATTTAAGTCAAATCCCGTTACAGACTGCCAATCCGCCAGCGAAACTACATCTAAATAGTTATACCGTCCTGTATATTTCCGCGTTTCGATATTGTTGAACTCAGATTGATATTGATACAGATAACCGTTTCCGTTGTAATATATCCCGTAAGCATCAACGCTTGTATCATTTCCCGCAACATCTATATGATTGTTTTTCAGTATGATATGCGTTTCAGAAGGTGCGTCGTTGTATATGCCGTTGGGGTAGCCGTTTCGCATGTAAATGGAATTGTTGATGATTTTTGCCTTCACCTTGGAGGCGGCATACAGTCCAAAATTGGAATGGTTGTCGGCATTTGCAAAACGGATTTCATTATTGGCAATGATGCCTGCATCGTAATAGGATAGATACATGCCGCAAGGTCTTGATACAGCGGCTGTTGAACTAATTCTGTTGCCGAAAATATTTCCGCTGGCATGGGCGAGGTTAAGTCCTGTCCAAGTGCTGTCCCAATTATTTCCGCCTGTCAGGGCATGGGTTGTTCGGTTGCTTATTTTGTTGTAGGAGCAACTTGCAAGTTCTGCATAAGCGAACAATACCGCCGTATTGCCTGCATTGGTTACGGTGTTGCTGTCGAAAACAATAGCCGTGCCGTAATCTGTGGCTGTACCTGCATGGCAGTAAATACCGTAATTTCCACCCTCAAACAGGTTGTTTACAATGGAAACATCGGAAAGAATACCCGTAGAAGTGTTTTTGTAAATACCTGAATGAGAAGTAATTGTTGTTGTTGTATCGTGTAAGATTTTGCAATCCCGTATCAGAATATTGCTGCAAGATGCTTCGAAGAAAATACCGTGATTGGCGAGGTTTGTCCTCAAATCAATGGTTATATCACTAATTGTCAGATTGTTGGTGTTTCCGAGCGTAATTCCGTTACTGCTGTTTGCGGGACGGAAAATAACGCTGTCCGCCGCTGCTGCAAGAGAGGTAAGGGTCAATCGGTAGCCATTCAAAATGGTTAGTATATCGCTGATATTGAGCGATATATCATAAATACCCGTTTCAAAGGCAAAGCTAATATCGCCTGATACACCGCAGACGGTCAGATTGTTAAATGCTTCGTCTATGGTTTTGAACATGCCGTGTTCTCCGATTGGGATTACACCGCTGTAAGTCCCTGTACAAATGGGAATTACCCTGTTCAGCGTATCGTCCTGCTGTTCGCCGTCCGTGATGCCGTTCACGTTGTTAATCCAAACTTTGACTTCTGCATTTCGGTTGGGATAGGTGATTGTCCCCAGCGAAATCAAATCCGATTGGGCGATGGCAATGGAAACATTGTAATCGGCATCTCCCTGCGAAACGCCGTCAATCGACCATTCCAGATTTAAAGACGTGATAGGCGTTGTTACACCGGAATTGAAAATCAGTGCTTTAACCGTATCTGTCTGTCCTGCAATGTATCCCTGACGCAAACCTGCAATTTCGAGCAGGGAAGCGTTTAGCGGAGTGTTAATCATTTCGTAGCAACCGAGCGTAACAAGTCCGCCTCTGCTTGTTTTGTCTATATCGCTGTTTACCAACGGATTGGCGAAAGCAAGCAAGCCTTTGGGATTGGTCATTTTCAGATTGTTGGCAGGATTGATAAAATCGGGCATTATCCGCACCGAATTCTGTTCGCTGGGAACCAACTGTTTCCATGCCGACATACTGCTAACATTTCCCCCGTGATAACCAACATAGGTCGGTGCGTACAGGTTGTTGCAGTTCGAATTTATTGTCCCAGAATGGTAATAAATGGGATAGGCAGACGGGTTGGTCATCACAATATTGTTGTTTTTGATGTCCAGATTGGCGGGTTCGGAAATGTAAATTCCACAGGCACCGCTGTTTCCAATAATATAAATAGAATTGTGGTAAATATCTGCATTACTGTAATTTGCATGAATTCCGAAGTAATCAGATGCTCCCTGCATGATAATTTCATTATTGGCAATCAATCCGCGTGTTGTGGGTTTACCGTAATAATTGTGGTAATTGGAAGTGATGCCGTAAGCGTATCGTATATCGCTGGAACGCAACACAATACGGTTTCCAATCGCTTCTCCGTTGGAATAATACATGCGGAGGGCATACCACATGATGTAAGAATTGGAAGTGCGGCTCAACAGGGTGTTGTAGTTGCAACTTGCAAAATTCACATAATAGGGGTAAGTCGCGTGAAAATATTGATTGCTGACCGTGTTGCTGTCGAAAACGATGTTGTTGCCGTAGGAAGCGGTATCGTATCCGCCGTAGAAGTACCAGCCGTAATATCCGCCGTCTATCAGGTTGTGAATGAAGGAGATATTGTGTGTAACGCCCGAACTAACAGGTTTGTAAATCACCGAGTTAGAGGCTGCCGAACTTGTATTGCTGAGGCTTCCCAACAGTTTGCAATCCCGAACGAGCAGATTGCTGCATGTACTTGTAATCTGAATGGCAGGAATGGAATTCAATCCGCGTACATCTACCGTAATGCCTATGATAGTCAGATTATTAGCATTATTAATAAGGATGCTCGAACCTGCGTTGGCAGGCGGACGGATAATCACATCGTCTGCATTGCCCGATGCGGAGGCGAATGTGAGCGAATATCCCTTCATGTACTTGTTGATGTTGGTCAAATTCATGTTTTCCACATAAGTGCCTGTGTCGAGTTCAAAAACAATATCGCCGACAATTCCGCACATGGTAAGGGCATCAAGTGCTTCTTGTATTGTTGTGTAAGTGCTTGTTTTTGAAATGTTTACTGTTCCGACTAAAAGTCCCGAACAGGTGAAAACGGAAATGGAAAGCGTATCGTCCTGCGGATATTCGTCTGTTAAATTACCGCTGTTGAGTTCGTTAATCCATATCTTGATATTGTTGCTGCCCAACAGATATTGCAGTTCGCCCAGCAAAATGGTGTCGAATTGACCAGACGATAGGGGAGGGGAGTAGTTTTTCAGAATTGTACCTTGAGAAACGCCGTTGTTTTCCCACTCAATCTCCACAGCATGAATATCTTCCATACCCGAATTGTACAAAACGGCTTGCAACGTATCCTTGTCGCCCGCTATGACGTTCTGTTTCAGACCTAAAACAGTCAGCAGGGTGGCATTGCTGTCCAAAAATTGACCGAGACTGTAACAGCCTATGGTTGTGAACAATCCTCTGATGCTGTCCCGTATATCGGTCTTAATCAGCAAATCCTGCGGACACCGCAAACCCGTATGCGATGCTATTTCCAGATTGCTGTCAGGGTCGATAAATGCAGGCGATGTGCGTACAGAATGGAGGTCGCAGTTGGCATTTGCTGCCTGCCAGGCGGTCATGGTGGTAATATCGCCGTTGCGGTAGCCGATGTACTGCGGAGCGTGCAGATTGTTGTAATCGCCGATGTACGTTCCGCCGCTGTGATAGATTGGATATGCACTTTGTGCTGTCAATGAAACATTGTTTCGGCTCGCATTCACATTGGCATAATTTCCAACAAAAATCCCTCTTGCAGCCCCTGTTCCAGAGATATAAACCGAATTGTGTATAATATCAACATCGGAGTAATAGGCTGCTATTCCGTAATATGCACCTGTTGTGTACAAAATTATTTCGTTATTGGCGAGCAATCCCTGTTGCGAACCCTGATTGTAATAATTGTGGAAATAGGAATAGATGCCGTATGGTTGGGTGATGCTGGTACTGCGTTGGATAATGCGGTTGCCCACAGCCTCGCCGTTGGCGTAATTCATGCGGAGGGCGTACCAGATGGGATTTGAATTCACACCTGTTAATCGGCTCAGAATGCTGTTGTGGTTGCAACTTGTAAAATCCACGTAAAAGGGTGAAATTCCGTAATAATGCTGATTGCTGACGATGTTGCTGTCAAAGAGGATGCGTGTGCCGTAATCGCCTGTGTTTATGCTTGTTCCGCCGTAGAAATGCCAGCCGTAACAGCCGCCGTCCATCAGATTGTTGATAAAGGCGATGTTGTCGGTTTTTCCCGTGTTGAAACCCTTGTAAACAGGGGCAGATGTAGTTGAAGATGTGGTTGCATGAGCAAGCAAACGGCAGTCTCTGACAAGAACATTCGTGCATGAACCCGTAAACAGCATGGCAGGCATGTTGCTGTACGGACTTGCATCAACCGTAATGGCTTTGATAATCAAATTGTTGGAGTTTCTGAGGATAATTCCTGCATCTGCCGTGTAAGGCGGATTGATAATCACGTCTTCTGCCGTGTTGGTGGCGGAAACAATGGTAAGCGAATAACCGTTCATGTATTGGTTGAAATCGGTCAAATTGCAAACCTCTGTGTATAAGCCGCTTTCAAGCGAAAGGGTGATGTCGTTGCCGGCACCGCAGATTTTTATTTTCTCCAAAACTTCATTGATAGTTTGATAAGTTCCTGTCTGTCCGATTGTTACCGTTCCTGCAAAGGCAGCAGAGCAGACGTAACCAGATACGGAAATGGTATCTTCTGCATGGTCTTCGTCCTGGATTGTGCCGTCGTTGAGGCTGCTAATCCATGCGGTGATGTTGTACGTGCCTGCAAGGTAGGTTATCGTTCCCAGGATTTGCGTGGAAGTTCTTGATTTGTTTAAAGACGGGCTAAAATAAACCGTTTTCGGATTTTGAAGCACGCCGTTCAGTTTCCAATTCAATTCAAGGGAATCCAGCGGTGTCTTTCCCATGTTTTTAATTAGAATACGGATTGTATCCATCTGATTTACAATCACTCCCTCTCGAATACCTGTAATGTTAATCAGCGAGGCATTGACATTGTACGGCGTTTCTTCATGGCAACCCATCGTGGAAGGCTGTTTTCTGTTTTTATGCCGTATATCCACTGCAATCAGCGAATCGCAATAGAGTGAATCATAGTCTCTTAACTCTAAACTGTTGGCAACATCTACAAAATCGGGCAAAATCTGCACAGAATTGCTATCAGAAGGCACTTGTTGTTGCCATGCCGTCATGCTGCTGATGTTTCCCCCGTGATAACCAACGTATTGCGGTGCATACAGGTTGTTGTAATTGGAAGTGAAATTTCCCGCCAAATAATATATTGGGTGTGCGTCGGGATGGGTCAGCACAATGTTGTTGTTTCTGATGTCCATGTTGGCATTGTTGTAGAGGTAGATGCCCCTCGAACCGCCTGTGCCCGAAATGTAAATGGAATTGTGGTAACAGTCCACATTGTTGTAAGTAGCGTAGATGCCGTAATTGTTGGTGGAAGTGCTTAAAATCAGTTCATTATTGGCAATCAACCCGCGGGTGCTGTTGGTTTGTTGGTTGTGGTTGCTGCTGTAAATGCCGTAAGGATAGAGAATTGCATTGCTGCGTTGGATAATGCGGTTTCCAACAGCATTCCCGTTCACGTAACGCATGTTGAGCGGATACCAATAGGTGCTGGTGTTCACTATTCGGCTCAAAATGGTGTTGTAATTGCAACTGACGAATGATGAATAATACGGATAAGTACCGTAATAATACTGATTGCTGACCGTATTGCTGTCGAAAACGATGTGCAAACCGTAATTGTCAGCACTTGTGCCTGCGTAGAAAAGCCATCCGTAATATCCGCCGTCCAATAGATTGTTAATGAAGAATATACTGTCTGCAATACCTGTTCCAATTGCTTTTGAAATGGGGGCATTGCCAACATCGTTGATGGTGGTGTTCGGATTTCCAAGCAGTCTGCAATCGCGAATAACCACATTGGTACATGCCCCCATAAATCGAATGGCGGAACATGCCAGCGTATCCACTTTTACCGTAATAGATTTGATAATCACATTGTTAGAATTGCTTAACGTAATTCCTGCATCGGAAGCGGGTGCGATAACCACATCTTCAGCCCTGCCGCTTGCGGAGGTGATTGTAAAACTGTAATTGCCGATAATATTTCCAATGTCGGTTAGATTGATGTTTTCCACATACATGCCGCTGTCGATGACAAGGGTAACATTCCCGCCCGTTGTACCGCAGAGGGAGGCGGTGTTGAGTGCCGCGGTTACGGTCGGGAAGTCGCCGCTTGTGCCGATGCGTATCAGCGTGTCAATCATGCCTTTGCAGACAAAACAGGTAGCGGTAAGGGTGTCGTCTTCGTTAATATCGTCTGCCGAACCGCCGTTTACGCCGTTGAGCCATGCTTTTATATCCAGAATGCCCGCCGTATAGGTAATTTCCCCAAAAGTAAGGGTGTCGAATTCGCCTTTTACAATCGTTTTTGTGCTTGCAATATGCTGTCCGCCGACAATTTGCAGATTGCCGTTGACAGACCATTCGATATTTGCCGAATTGACAGGGGTATTTCCCATGTTGAATACAACCATTTTCAGACTGTCCGACTGCCCCAAAACGAGACCGTCCCGCAATCCGAGCAGTTGTATTGCCATCAGATTGGTGGTGAGATTGGGCATGGCATCGTAACAGCCCATGGTGGTAAGTCCGAGGCGGGGGGTATTGTCCACATCGTTGGTTACCAGGTTGTCGGTCGTGCAGAACAAACCGTTGGGACTGCTGATTTGCAGATTGTTGGCAGGATTGATAAACTGCGGTGCAATATTTACAGACTTTTGGTCGGAAGTTACAATATTTTTCCATGCAGCCAGACTTGGAATAGCCGTACTGTTGTATCCCACATAATTGGGCGTGCCGAAAGCGTACATATTGTTTTCGTCTATGTCGTGAAGGGATGGATTGAAAGGTATGCCCAAATAAATAGGATAGGCAGGGGTGGCAGCGCTTCCCGTTACGCAGGCGATGTTCTTTTTCACCACATTCATCTGTCCTGCAGGAATATTTATCAGTGCAATGCCCTGCGAAGCACCTGTTCCTGAAATGTAAACAGAATTGTGCAACACATAAATCGGCGGGTCGGTTGCTTTTCCGCTGCTGCCGATGTAAATCCCGTAAGAAGTATTGGAGGCGGGACTGCTTACAATCACCTCGTTATTGGCAATCACAGTCGGTCTGCGGTTGGGCAATACAGTGTTCAGGTTGGCAGAACCGAAATAAATGCCGTAAGTATAATTGATGGTTGTGCTGGCAGTCGGTCTTTGAATGCAGCGGTTGCCAATCACATCTTCAAAATGGCAGCCCAAATTGGTATGAAGCATGTAGAAATTCGCCCCGTTGTTTATCGTTCGGTTGGTGAACGTATTGTGGGACATGCTGGTAAAATAAGTATAATAAGGATAGATGGCATAAAGATAACCGCATCTGAACGTATTGCTGTCCCAGACCACGTTTTTGGCAAGACCCGTCATCGAATTGCCTGTTCCTCCGTAGAATTGCGTATTGTAATAGCCGCCCTCCAACAGACAGCCCACCATGCGGAAATTCTCGGTAACGCCCGTATTGCTTTTATACAGCGGCGTAACGGCAGCAATGGTGGTGGTGGTATCGCTCAACAGTTTGCAGTTCCGCATCACAATGTTGGTACAGCCGTCCACAAATTGCACGCAGTAAGTGCCGGTTGTCCGTCCGTTGAAAGTCAGTGCTTCGAGGGTGAGGTTGTTCACGCTTTTGAGCGTTGCCGCAACACCCGTAACAGGTTTGAAAACGGCACTGTCGGGGTGATTGTCTGCGGAGATAAGGGTGAGGTGATGACCGTCCATGTAATCGAGCGTGCTTAAATCCAGATTTTGCGTGAACGTTCCCCGCAGTTTCAGGGTAATATCGCCGTTTACACCGCAAATGCAGGCAGAATCGACAAAGTGGGCGTATGTTGTAAAATATTCGGGAATAGCGTAATCGCCGCTGTAGGGAGAACCGCAGACCCATTTGCTCAGCCGTGCTGTATCGTTGACGGCGTTCTGGTCGGTTTGCGTACCCAGTCCGCAGAGAACGGCTTCGATGGTATTTGTGCCGAAGATATATTGGAACGTACCCAGCACAACCGTTGCCTTATCGCCGATTTCGAGATAACCCGACCAGGAGGCAGTATGCTGCGTTGTACCGTTTTCCGTCCAACAGATTGTCGCATCAGTCAGCGGTTGCAGTCCCATGTTTTGCAGTTCGACTTTTACCGTATCCTGCTGACCGATAATAGCCCCTCTTTCTTTCAGACCTGTAATATTTTCAAGTTTGCCGTCCACCTGCGGAACGGTAATGGAGGTATCGTGGTAACAACCCCAAACGGTGATGTGGTCGCGTTGTCTTCCTTCAAAATCGTTGATAACAAGCGGATTTCGCAGACATGCCATGCCCGCATAACTGTTCAGTTTCAAATGCGATTTGAGAATGGAAGCCGTATCGGTAAAGTTTGACGAAGTATTGAGATTTAGCGAAGTTTTATCGGTGGTAATGGCTGCTTTCCAAGCCGTTAAAGTGGAAATGGCACTGCCGTTGTAACCGATGTAATTGGGCGAACCCGTTGCATACATATTGTTGGCATCTATATCGTAAAGCGTTGTGTTGAACGCCGTTCCCAGATAAATTGGATAGGCAGCCGAAGCACTTGCCCCTCTTACCTGTACGATGTTGTTTTTCACCACATTCAACTGTCCTGCGGGTACGCTGGTGAAGAATATTCCGCGTGCAGCCCCCGTTCCTGTAAAGAATACGGTATTATGCAAAACATAGATAGGCGGGTCTGTCGATTGTCCTGTCATGCTGAGGTTTATGCCGTAACTTGCAGTGCTGGAAAGGGCATTTCCAATCACTTCATTATTGGAAATCACAGTCGGTCGGCGGTTGGGTATGGTAACGGTCTGATTGGTTGTTGCCAGATAAATCCCGTAGATGTAATTCAGGGTTGTGGAGACGGTCGGCATCTGTATCACGCGGTTGCCGATTATATCTTCCACATGACAACCTGCTGCCGTCTGCAATCCGTACCATGAAGTACCGTTGTATTCCGTCCTGCTGAGGAAGGTATTGTGCGAAATACTTGTAAAATAACAGTAATAAGGGTTCAGCGCATAGGCATAAGCCCCTTTGAAAACGTTGCTGTCCCACACAATGTTTGTGCCGAGGCTGCCAATTGCATTGTTGGTTCCGCCTGAAAAGAACGCATTGTAATAACCGCCTTCCAAGAGCGAATTGCTGAGGCGGAAACCGTTCACAATGCCTGTTCCGTTGGCTTTATATAGCGGATTGCCTGTTGTTGCGGAAATGTTGTTGTTGGTGGACGTATCGCCTAACAGTTGGCAGTTGTTGATGATTAGATTGGTGCAACCGCCTGTAAAATAAACAACAGGAGCGTTGGTTTTACGCCCGAAAGTGAGCGATTCAAATGTAAGATTTTTGATGTTGTTGAGGGTTACCAATGCCCCTGTTGATGCGGAGTTGATGGTTACATCGTTTCTGTTTCCTGTTTCGGAGGTGATGGTCAGGCGGTAATTACCCATCGACTTTCCGTAATCGATGCCGTTCCATGTTGTATTGGTGAAATTCCACTCTTGCGAATAGTTTCCGCTTTCCAGCATAAAACGTATATCGCCGCCGGCAATACAGTAAGCGAGGCTTGTCATGGCGGCTTCCAAAGTAGGAAAATCTTTATTTGCCCCAATGGTATAACTGCCCTGCATGATGCCGTTGCAACCGAAGATGGAAACCCCCAGCGTATCGTCATATTTTATTGAATCGTTTACGCCGTTGGGGAGGCTTACCCATGCGGTTATCGTGTCGAAAAGTCCATGTCTGGGAGAATAGGTGTTGGACAGCACAATGGTATCTTCCATATCCCACTGCAGATTGCCGTTCCATTGGTAAACGGGTTGAAGCACTCCGTTGAGCCGCCAGTGAATATCGCAGGAAGCGAGTATATTCGAACCTTTGTTGCGGATAGTTACGCTTACCGCATTGTTTTGTCCTGCTATTGCTGTTGCCTGTGTGGGAGAAAGAATTTGCTTCAACATAACGGAATTTTGTCCCGTATTGGACGGCATCGCAATGTGGAAACCTGTTGTGGCGGAGGCTTTGTTGCTGTCGGCATCTATGCCCGTAACCGTGTAGGCGATTGTTGTCCCCAAAGCATGTGTGGGAATGAATGCCTGCCACAATGTATCGCCCCTGAGCATGTTCATCGGTACAGAATCGGCGGAAAGCCAATTGTCTGAACTCCATTTCAAATACGTTTCCCTAATGCGGGAAAGGGCATTGCTTTTTATCCGTGCATTGATTTCATGCACGCCTACGCTGTGTACCTCGTCCATGACAAAGGGCGGGACGAAATGTACTGTTGGCGGTTGTCCTGTCGGCGATTGGGCGGCAAAGACTTCAAGGTCTTCCAGCAGCCAACCGTAAGAGACCTGCGTCCCTTTCACCGTACCGTGTTTGATTACAAATCGAAACTGTACGGGGGAATATCCCGTTTCAAAACTTAAATCAAACAACTCTTCTTTCCACCAGGACGCAGCAGGCATTGCCATACTGTCTTTTGCTTGCCAATCGGCGTAGGAAGCGGCATTGAAGCCTGCGGCGGTGTATTTGCCGTACCCGCGGTATGCCGATGCAGGCACCGCTTCCCATGTCCCGCCGCCTGCGTTCAGTATGCGGTACTCGAGCCGCGCTTCGTCTGAGGGCGAGATTTTGCAGATGTTCCAAAATCGCAGGTAGATAGAACCGTACCCGCCGTTGAGACTGAAGTCATAGACATCTGTGGTTAAAGTAGTAGAGTCTCCCATTTGGTTTGGAACTGCGCCGTAGCAGGCGTGCGGATTTGCCGAGGCGTTAGGGAGGGCGTAAACCGCATCGGTTCTCCACGAGTGATTTGGCGTTGATTGCCAATTGTTGGGCAGCGAACTGCCGTCAAAACTTTCAAGCCACTGCTGTTTGCGGGCTTGTCCTTGTCCGTACTGTAAAAACAGCATCATTCCAATAAAAGGAATTAAAATCGTTTTCTTCATCGTTCTTTCAATTTAGAGGTTAATTAATAGTTAATTTATTTGCAAAATTAGAAAAAATAAGCATTGTAAATCAGACATTTTGCATCAAAAATAAAAAAAAATACAGGTAAATTACAGGGGAAAAACCGCCTTCGATTGCGATTAACAAGTATTTGATATCTTTGGGGTTGAAAATACTCTTAAAGTAATGATAAACAGAATTTCGCCCTCCGAAATCAGCAAAGGGGCGGTGTGGAAATGAAGGGGGGGATTTTTGAATCACAGCCCCCCTTAATCCCCCCGAAGGGGGGAAATTTCCCTTCCTTCGGAGGGGGTAGGGGAGGCTTATAGTATTATATTGTATATTGTACAGACCTTGCATGCAACGTCTCTTAAAATTCTATTTTGCTGATATGGAGACGTTGCACGCAACGTCTGTACAATATCTTTTTCTTTTATTTAACAGTTTTTTTTTATAAAAGAATAGTTACATGTAGAGACGTGGCATGCCGCGTCTCTACAACGGTGCAACATATTATTATATGTAGTAACAAAGTCCTAATAATACACCACATAAAGTCCTGACAACTAATAATAGATATAACCGCCCACAGCATCTGATACCATAAAGTGAAATTTTTCTCCCTTATTATCAATACTTTGATACTTTTTTTTTGCAAAAACGCCGTTTTGATGGTAACAAAAAGGGTCTTTTTTTCCTCTATTGCATACAGAAAAACAGATTTTAACGTTACATTAATAAAACATGCAGAGATGAAAAGGCTTGGTTTATTGGTTTTTATGCTTCCTATGCTGGTGTTTCCGCAGACTTGTCCGAACTTGGATTTCGGTTACGGAAACCTTACAAATTGGCAATGTTACAGCGGTTCCTGTTCGAACGGCAATTATTTTGTGCAACCCGATACGCAGATTAGGGGTAGAATTACGGTAATGAATGCAACATTGCTGCAAAATCAGGGTAATTTCTATGACGAACACTGCAATATAATTAAAAAAGTACCTGATGGGTATGATTTTTCTTGTAAGATAGGAAATGATAGTACAGGTTCGCAAGTCGATGGTATTGAATATACAATGACTGTGGACACAAACAATGCGTTGTTGATACTTGGTTATGCTTGGGTAATGGAAGACCCTGGACATTATGTTTATGAATCCCCTGGATTTACCATGAGAATTAAGGATACATTAGGAAGAAATATTGTAGGAATTCCCTGTTCAAGTATAAGTTTTATATCAGGTAATGGTATGGATTTGGCATGTAGTGGTAGTATAATTGCAAAGGATTGGAATACGGTAGGATTGGAATTAACTCAGTTTATTGGTCAAACAATAAAAATTTACTTTGAAACAAGAGATTGTACATTAGGCGGTCATTTTGGTTATGCCTATGTGGTAGGGGAGTGCCGTCCCATGCGGATAGAATTAGCCTACTGTACAGGTTCGCTTGGTGCACGTATGATAGCACCTGAAGGATTTGCACAATACGAATGGACACGAAGCAGTAATCCGTCCTGGCTGGAACATACTCGTAAAATTAATGTTAAAAGTCCGGCAATCGGAGAAATATTTACATGCAGAATGGTTTCAGCATTAGGTTGTTCTGTCGTATTGCAAACAGAAATCAAAAATACGGTTGTTGATGTAGGTTTTAATCAAAGAGGGTATGATACCTGTTCTCGTACGGTTACTTTTGTAGATACATCAAAAGTATATAACAGTACAAAAACACAAATATTTTGGGAAATACCTAAATTGATAGGAGTATATAGCCGCGACTCTCTATGGACTTACACCTTTCCCGACCCAGACACGCCAACTACTTATCAGGTACGCTTGACGGTGTATGCAGAAAATGGTTGCGGTGATACCTCCAGCCATTACATTACCATTTACCCGTCTCCCAAGGTGCATATCGCGGGAAATAACAGGTTTTGCGAAGGGAAAACGAACAGACTTGTCGCCCAATCTATCAATACAACCTTTACAAATCACGATTGGTCATGGCGGAAAAACAACGGTGAAACGGGCAGTTTTACGGGCGATACATTAACTATAAACGGTGCAGGCATCTATTATCTGAAATCGCTGAGTACGAATGGCTGTTACGCCTATGATACCCTTGTTGTAGCGAAAATACAATTGATATTCAGCGATTTGAAAGTAAATCACATCAATTGCGGGGGGAATGCGGCAGGGAGTTTTTCGCATGGTGCAATCATCGTTTCAAACCCTCTCACAGATGCACATTGGCAGGTGTGGGACAACCAGAATAAAGTGTTGAAAGACACAAACATCACCAACAAAACAGGCGGATATATCGTGTTTCGAGACCAGATTGCAGGGACTTATGCTTTTTATGGAAAAGATGTGCAAGGTTGCGAACTGTGGGACACGGTGTTTGTGCAAGAAATTGATATTCTGCGTCTTTCTGTGAATGCCAAACCGACAACCTGTTTCAAGGACAATGGGGAGATTGCCCTCCAAATCACAGGCGGTGTTTTGCCCTACAAACTGACAATCGAAGATGTGAAAACGCACGCGCTGAAAAATCCGACCAATAAAACCAAAGATACCGTATCTAATTTGTCCACAAGTATTTACCTTGTGAAAGTGGTGGACAAAAACAACTGTATCGTTTCAGATACGGCGGCGGTTGTCCCTGCGGTTGTGCAGGAGATACCGCTTGCTTCTGTCTTGCTGACGGAGAAAGCGGCAAGCATAGAAGTGAATGAAAATAAGACGCTTACGGTTGTTTTCTTTCCGACAGATGCCTGCAATCAGAAGACGGTTTGGAAGAGCAGAGATGCTAAAATTGCAACCGTAACTTCAACGGGTAAAATAAAGGGTGTTTCAAATGGAAATACTTATATTGTAATCACTTCCGAAGATGGAAATTTACAGGACAGTTGTTTTGTAACCGTCTTCAGCGATGGGGTTGGGGTGGAAGAATTAACGGTGAATGGGGAGAGAATAACCATTTATCCCAATCCAACGACAGGGCAGTTACAAGTTACAAGTTACGAGTTACAAGAAAATGAAATGGTGATTTTTGATATTTACGGTCGGAATGTAGAGACGTTGCGCGCAACGTCTTTACAAGATAACATAATAAACATTGATATTTCGCATTTACCCGCAGGTGTATATTTTCTGAAAATAAAAGAAAAAGTAATAAAGTTTGTAAAATTATAATTTTCCGCTTTTAATTCTCAATTAAAAATGCTATCTTTGTCAATTAGGCTAAAAGATTGACATAAATTTATAATAAACTAAAAATCAAATAGTAATGGCAAAAGGAACTATTGTAATTGACACGGAATTGTGCAAAGGTTGTGCGGTGTGTGTGCCTGCATGTCCCAATAAAACAATTGCTTTGTCGAAAAAAGTAAATAGAAAGGGGTATAACTACCTCGAAATGGTAACGGACACCTGCATCGGTTGTGCCAACTGTGCGGTGGTGTGTCCAGACGGCGTAATAACGGTGTACCGTGCTAAACAATAATCAAGAAAGGGATTTATAATGAGAGAGTTGCGATTAATGAAAGGAAATGAGGCAATAGCTGAAGCGGCTATTCGCCACGGTGTAGATGGCTATTTCGGCTATCCTATCACCCCCCAATCGGAGATTTTAGAACATCTGATGTCCGAAGACCCGTACAAAAAAACAGGCATGGTTGTGCTGCAAGCCGAAAGCGAAGTGGCAGCGATTAACATGGTTTACGGCGGCGGTGCTTGCGGGAAAAAGGTAATGACAAGTTCTTCCAGTCCGGGCATCAGTCTGAAACAGGAAGGATTATCGTATATGGCAGGGGCGGAACTCCCTTGCGTAGTGGTAAATGTGGTTCGCGGCGGTCCCGGTTTGGGAACAATCCAACCTTCGCAGGCGGATTATTTTCAGACAACCAAAGGCGGCGGACACGGCGATTATCGTTTGATAACCCTTGCGCCCGCTTCGGTACAGGAAATGTATGATTTTGTGGAAATCGGTTTTGAATTGGCGTTCAAATACCGCAATCCCGTAATGATTTTGTCGGACGGAATTATCGGTCAGGTGATGGAAAAGGTTGAAATTACCGAGTACAAACCCCGCTGGACAGACGAATATATCAAACAAAATTTCGCATGGGCAACCACAGGTAAAGATGCCAACCGTCCCCGCGTGATTGTTACTTCGCTGGAACTGGATTCTTCCAAACAGGAACAGGTAAATATCCGCATTCAAGAAAAGTATAGACAGTGTCAGGAAAATGAAGTGCGTTGCGAACTGCTTAATTGCGATGATGCGGAATATGTGTTCGTTGCTTACGGTTCGTCTGCACGTATCTGTCAGAAAGCCATTGAGTTGGGAAGAGCAAAAGGCATTAAAGTTGGTTTGGTTAGACCGATTACATTATGGCCTTATCCAAGCAAAATTTTGAAAGATTTGGCAACAAAAGTAAAAGGCATGCTGTCGGTGGAAATGAGCGCGGGACAAATGATAGAGGACGTGCTTCTGGCTACCGAACACAAAGTAAAAGCAGCCCATTTCGGACGTTTTGGCGGTGTTATCCCCACCCCGCAAGAAGTATTACAGGCATTAGAAACAAAAATTATTGGAGGTTAAGATGAATGAAGATATAATTAAATCGGAAAATTTAGTATATAGAAGAACGCCCGTGCTTACAGACAATGTAATGCACTATTGCCCGGGTTGCGGACACGGCACCGTTCACCGCATTATCGCGGAAGTGATAGAGGAAATGGGCATTCAGGACAAGACGATAGGCATTGCTCCCGTAGGCTGTTCCGTATTGGCATACAACTATTTCGACATAGATATGCAGGAAGCCGCTCACGGAAGAGCACCCGCTTTGGCAACCGCCGTAAAACGTTTGAAACCAGACCATTTCGTTTTCTCCTATCAGGGAGACGGCGATTTGGCGGCTATTGGAACGGCAGAAACCATCCACGCCTGCAACCGAGGTGAAAATATTGTAATGATATTTGTAAACAACGGCATCTACGGCATGACAGGCGGACAAATGGCGCCTACCACACTGGAAGGAATGAAAACCTCCACTTCGCCCTACGGCAGAGATTTGTTGACAATGGGTAACCCGCTGCGCATCACCGAGTTATTGGCTCAATTGTCGGGAACGTATTATGTAACCCGTCAGGCAGTTCACACGCCGAATTTGGTGCGCAAGTGCAAAAAGGCAATCCGTCAAGCATTTGAAAATCAGAAGAATGAAAAGGGAATGTCTTTCGTGGAAATTGTTTCAAACTGCAATTCGGGTTGGAAATTAAGTCCCACGGCTGCCAATGAATGGTTGGAAAAACACATGTTGCCCATGTATCCGCTGGGCGATATTAAAGTTTCAACAGAAAAATAAATTAATTTAGTAACCTATAAAATTTTAAAGATATGACTGAGGAAATAATTATTGCAGGATTTGGAGGACAGGGAGTGCTTTCCATGGGAAAAATCCTTGCCTATTCAGGTGTGATGCAAAATAAGGAAGTGAGTTGGATGCCCAGTTACGGACCTGAAATGCGGGGCGGAACGTCCAATGTTACGGTGATTATCAGCGATGACCGCATCAGTTCGCCTGTGCTTTCGGTTTTTGATACGGCGATTATTCTAAACCAACAATCTTTGGATAAATTTGAAAATGCAGTGAAAGCGGGCGGCATGTTGTTGTATGACCCAAACGGAATTACCCGCCACCCCGAACGCAAAGATATTAATATTTATCAAATTGCGGCTGCGGACAAAGCCTCCGAAATCGGAATTGCCAAGTTGTTCAATATGATAGTGTTGGGCGGATTTTTGAAATACAAACCGATTGTGCAAAGCGAGTTTATCCGCAAAGGTTTGGAAAAATCCTTACCACCCCGCCACCACAACCTAATCCCCGACAATGAAAAAGCAATCGAAATAGGGAAAGAACTTGTAAAACCCTATCACACAGTGTAAAAGATAAAAGCCGTAGTGATACGGCTTTTTTTTAATATTAAAAGAGACTACAAAATGGCATTACTACATGACAAAAAATGTTAAAGCCTCCTTTAATCCCCTCGAAGGAGTGAAGCTTCCCCATTTTTGGAGAGGTTGATTTAACAATACGTACAATGTTGATTTCTCGATTATATATGGGGCATAAATTAATAAATGAAGTGAATAACGAGTGAAATCGCTTAAATAATTACAAAAGAAGAATGATTTACAAACTCAAATTCTTACAAAGATAAAACGTTTACGGAATGGAAAATGGATTTAGCAAGTGCAAATGGCTGATTCTCTGTATGTTGAAAAATTTACTTAGCATTTACACAATATTTGTCCATTATTTGTGTTACATTCAAATGTAAGATATTCTTTTTATGAAAGTTCTTGATAAATCACTGTTAAAGAGTTACATAGCGCCGTTTGTACTTACCTTTTTGGTAGTATTGTTTGTCTTTCTGATGCAATTCCTGTGGAAATACATTGACGATATGGCAGGGAAGGGTTTGGAGTGGTATTTGATTTTGAAACTTATTTTTTTTATGACCTTTACCTTTGTCCCGATGTCCATGCCGTTGGGGGTGTTGCTTTCGGCTTTGATAACTTTCGGCAATCTGGGGGAAAGAAACGAACTTGCAGCGATGAAATCGGCGGGTATTCCGCTGTACCGCATTATGATACCGCTGCTGGTGTTCGCCATTTTTCTGTCGGGACTTACGTTTGTGGTGGGCAACAACACCGTTCCCGCAACTACGTTGAAGGCGCGTACGCTTTTGGGCGATATTCAATCGCAGAAACCCGCTTTGAGCATTGATGAGGGCATTTTCTACCGCGGATTTGAAAATCATGTTATCCGCATCGGGAAAAAGGGGAGGGACAATCAAACTATCTACGACATAATGATTTACGACCATTCGCGCAATTCTGGATATACCACCTTGACCTACGCTCAACGGGGGAAAATGGTGATGTCCAACGATAAACGCTACCTCGTTTTCACCCTTGAAGACGGAGCGATTTATGATGAAAATGCACGTTATGAGGGAAATACCAAACCGTCTCAATTGGCAATTCTGCGAGGCTCTTTCAAAAAGGAACAGTTTCGGCTTGATTTGTCTTCTTTTAAAATGCAGCACACCAGCGAAGATTTTTACAAGGACAATTACGAAATGCTGAATGTATCGCAATTAAGCGAACAGATTGACACGCTGAATGCCGCCATGTACGAGGAACGCTCGAAACAGATGGAAAATTTGGTGAAAAATTTTAACAGCATATCGCTTTGTTATACAGATAGTTTAGTCAATAAAACATCGAAAAAACAAGAGGTGAAACCGACAGATAAAAGGTCAATATATACGTACGCTTTGCAGGCGGCACGAGAACACAGCAGTTTGTTGGAATACAGTCAAACGGACTACAATTCGCGGCAAAAAACGCTGTGGCGGTACGAAATAGAATGGCATCGCAAATATGCGATAGCGGTGGCGTGCATATTGCTGTTTTTTATTGGTGCTCCCTTGGGGTCAATCATTAAAAAAGGCGGTTTGGGCGTACCTATGACGCTGTCTATCATTATTTTCGTAATTTATTGGATAATTTCCTCGATGGGAGAACGCATGGCACGAATAGGAACAGTGGAACCTGCGATTGGCATGTGGGCTTCGACCTTTATCTTATTGCCTGTCAGCCTGTTTTTGATTTATAAAGCATCGGTTGAAGCAACGTTATCAAGTTCTGCGGGTAATTTCTTTACGCGTTTTGCAAAAATACGGACGTACGGTTTGTTGCAATATTACACAATGATAAAAAAAGACGACGACGAAAAACGTCAAAAACAGGAGTAGATTGAGAAATATGATGCGGAAAGGATAAAAAGAAATTAAATAACAGTTAATCAATTATTTTTGAGTTTTTAAAAAAAGAATGTTGGCAACTTTTTTAAAAAAAACACCGATAAAGTATAATTATCACCCGTTTCCCATGTTCCATTTCCCACACCATTTAATTTTTTTTACAAAATAATTTCAAAAAATCCCATTTATTACCATTTTTTTTTGTAACTTTGCATTATGGCTTGTTTGACATCGGAAAATGGGCTTTTTATATGAATAGCATGGACGAGAGAACACAGGATTGTTTTGATTTAGCGGGA
>Ga0268262_10002595_pt1 | contig 20687 bp, 19 predicted proteins | sample TergutNc150P3_FD_190354 | JGI IMG/M metagenome (GOLD analysis project Ga0268262, IMG submission 190354) | Nasutitermes corniger P3 segment gut microbial community from laboratory colony in Florida, USA - Nc150 P3 (SPAdes) (version 2) | ecosystem: Host-associated > Arthropoda: Insects >... | reverse complement strand
TATGATGTAAATTGGTATGCCGCTATAGTATTCTGCAATAAGCTGAGTATGAAGGAAGGATTAAACCCTGTATACAGCATCGACGGCAGTACCGATCCTGCGGTTTGGATAAAAAATAACGAAGGAACCATACCTACCGGAAATAATTTGGCATGGAACAAGGCAGTAATGGACAAGAGTAAAAATGGATATCGTCTGCCGACCGAAGCGGAATGGGAATATGCGTGCCGCGGAAATTATGCCAATAAAGCGACAGAAAAAAACACTAAACCATTTGGGATAGGGGACGGGACAAAGATGGTAAGCGGTATGGCAAATTTTAATGATTCTTATCCTTATGATTTAAATCATTCTCCGGCACATTATAACGATACAAGCGCTAAAGGGTACGTACCCTACGTAACTGCGGTAGGAAGTTATGCAGGCAATAATTACGGTCTGTATGACATGCATGGAAATTTGTATGAATGGTGTTGGGACTGGTTAGGAGATTATCCGGAAAGTTCTGTGTCTGACCCGACCGGAGCGGTTACCGGTTCTTACCGGGTGCTACGCGGCGGGTACTGGATCAGCAACGGCCGGAATTTGCGTTCTGCGTCTCGGTACGGCAACCCCCAGTACCTACGGGATAAAAAAATCGGTTTTCGGCTGGCGCGTACTTTGTGAGTTCCGCAAAATGCGGCAAACCCAAGCCAATCAATTATAATGATCTCTACAATGCGCTATCTCAAAATTTACGCCTCAATAAGTTCATGTTCAACGCCTTTTCCTTCTTCCAGTTGTTTGATCGATTTTTTTAAGACATTCATATTAGTTTCACTACGAATATTTATATTAGTTTGAGCCATAAACCTCCCCTTGTATATAAATATACATGTTTTTATTTACGATGACAATAAGTTTTTATACTTCACTTAGTAATCCTCACCACCGCCTCTTTCCACTTCCTGCCCCGATCAAACTCATTCAAAAACATCCCGAAACTCGCGCACCCGGGAGAAAGCGCGATAATGTCCGCGCCGGACGCTTTTTCTCTTGCGCAGTGAACGGCTTTGTCCAGATCATTAAAGGGACCGCTGTAAGAGACGCCGTTTTCACGTAACAGGGGAATAAGTTTTTCACTGCCGGTGCCTTCAAGCAGGATTATGGCTTTCGCTTTTTTGGCGGCTCTTGCGAGAGGGGTGAAGTCTAGGTTTTTGTCGGTGCCGCCGGTTACAAGGATGACTCCTCCGTGCATAGAGGGGGCTGTTAACGCTTCGATGCAGACGGCGGCGGCTTCGGGGATTGTGGCGGCGCTGTCGTTGTAATAGCGTATTCCGTTTGATTCATGGAAAAGTTCCAAGCGGTGTTCTATTCCCGGGAAGGTTGAAAGAGCGGCGCGGATTGTGTCCGCTTTTCCGCCGAGGGCGAAAACCGCAAGAGCCGCGGAGAGCATATTTATTTTTTGATGACTGCCGGGTGTAAGTATCTTTTGCGGAACTAATTCCGTAATTTCTTCGGGTACGCCGTTAAAGCTTAAAAGACGGGCAAAGCCTCGTCCGCTTGAGTCGATACAACCGCCGCTTTGTCCTTCGCTTAACGCGGAGGAAACATCCTGCTTGCTTGAGCGGATAAGTTTTTTTGCTTTTGTTTCAGACAGGAAACTTTTGCCCCAATCGTCGTCTCCTGCGACTGTTACGCAGTCAGCGTCCTGCCCTCGGTAAATATTTTTTTTGTCATCGACATAATCTTCCATTGACGCATAACGGTCAAGGTGGTCGCGCATTATCGGGGTTAAAATAGCGGCGGCTGGTTTTAAAAGCGGACTTCCGTCGGCGTTGACATTGTTTTTTATGTCTCCCAGCTGAAAACTTGAAAGCTCAAGAACTACATCGTCGGCTTGCGTCAGATCTTCCAAAAATGTTAACGGCGAGACTGTGATGTTGCCGCCGAGATACGCCTTGCCCGCTTTTCTGTCCTTTGACAAAATCCAATTAAGGGCGGAGGACGTTCCGCTTTTTCCCTTGGTTCCTGTTACGGCAAAAAGCCTCGCCTTGGATTGCGTCAGGAAGAGGGAAAGGTCTGTTTCTATTCGTTTGGACGCTTGCAAAAAGGGAGAGTCGGGTTTTACGCCCGGGTTTTTTATTACGATATCGGCGTTCTTAAAATCGTCAATTTCATGCTTGCCAAGAACATAGCGAACAGGCTGACGCCCCAAAGCTTCACAGGCGGCGTCCAATTCCTTTATGGAAGGGGCGAGAGTTTTCTCGTCTCTTAAATCGGTAACCGTTATTTCCGCTCCCCGTTTGAGCAAAAAAAGCGCCGATTGAAGCCCTCCGCCGTGCAAGCCGAGTCCCATTACCAACGCTTTTATTCCATTGTAATCCATGTTATCTTAATACCATGATGCCAATTACATGTAAACAGGTAAAATATGCCTCAAAATGAAATTTGCAGGGCGGTGCCTTTATTCGACGATATGGGTCTGCCTATCAATTTCGGCTGGGCAAGGCAGGAATACCTTTCCTACGACCCAATAATGGTTTACGCCGACAAGCACAAGAAAACCGAATCTGACAGATACATTGTTCATACTCCAACCCACATGATTGTATTTGAAATTAAAGACGATAGTTGGCTTGGATACATAGGTATTACCATTATCTCGCTTAGGGATAAAAAGCGCTCCACTCAAATTTTCACAACATGGCTGCCTCTTGGTTCTTATAATATGCCTAATAGCAGTAAAACAGGGAAAATTCGATATCGTACAAAAAAAGCGCGTATTGATTTTGCCTGCATGGAGGAAGGGGCTAGAATAATCAAGGTTGATATCCCTAAATTCGGACGGCATAGAAGTTTGCGGGGAGAGTTGGTTTTAAGCGAATTTGAAAACTCCGAATCGCTTTATACAAATCAGCCGTGGAGAAACGAAAAATACACTTTCAGGTACACCCGCTGTTCTCCGTGTTTCTTTGTGGAGGGGGTAATTCAATTCGGAGGAACTGAAATTGTTTTTACACGAGGAAACGCATGGGGTATTCTGGACTGGAACAGGACTGTCCGCCCAAAAACCGATATTCGTTATTGGGCAACCGCCTGCGGGATAAGCGAGGGGAAGCAGTTGAGTTTCTGCATCGGCTACAGTTTGGCGGATTCTTCGCTTGGGACGGAAAACGGCTTTTTTATCGATGGGAAATTGCACAAGCTTGACCAGGTAACATTTCATATTCCCCTTTCAGACTGGCTTTCTCCCTGGCGGTTTACAAGCAATGATAACAGGCTGGAAATGACCTTTTCCCCCCATCAGGAAAGAATTGACCGCCATAACTTGTTTTTTTACAGTTCCACCCGCAGGCAGGTTTGCGGCTTTTTTTCGGGAAAAGTCCAGTTAGATGACGGTTCTTTGCTGGAATTCCAAAATTTGACCGGTTTTGCCGAACGCAGTAAAATGAGCCATTAATTAATGGATAATCGGCTATATTTTTCATTTTTTTGCCGAAAAATTCTTGATTTTTTGTTTCAATTTTATTAAAAAGAGAGTATAATATAAGGGTATATACTATTTAAAAGGAACCTTATGAAGAAATTCTTTTACAACTGGCGATTTTACTCGTATGGGCGAGAGCAGTATCAGCAATGTATGAATAATACATTCTTCAATAACCTGCAAAACCTAAAACAGGGAAATTTAATAGTTGCGATATACGCGTTTATATACTCTGTCATGCCTATATTAACCGAGAAATTGGATTTTTCAAAAGTTGATTTTTTCAATGTCGGCGTTTGTCTTTTAGTCGCGGTTATCGCGATGATTCTTTTCTTTATATCGAATTATACAATACAGCTTATAAATGTAAAAAACTCCGTTATTTATACTCTGATAACATTTTATTATCTTAACCTGGTGTTCTTCGGTATACATCAAAGTATTTGGATAACCCCGGACAAACCGGCTTCATTAATTTACGCGTTTTTGGTAATTGCGCTTTTATTGTTTATTAATCCGCCGCAATTTAACTTCCTTCTTACATTATTCGCGTCGGCGGTTTTTGCCGGCTTTTCCATTTTTAAAAAAGATTATCAAATTTGGATTTATGACGTTATCCATATAATCATTGCCGGTTCTATGAATATGTTTTTCAGCTGGCAAATATCTAAACTGCGAATGGGGCTTGAGTTAAGCGCGGCTCAGCTTGAGGAAGAACGCAACAAATATGAAGATCAAAGTATTACGGACGAATTAACTCGGCTTAGAAACAAGCGTGACTTTTCAAACACCTTCCAAAGGTATCTTTCAAATTTCCGATCTTCCGATGATTTTATATGTATCGCTATTGCGGATATCGACTTTTTCAAATTTTACAATGACCATTACGGACACTTAAAGGGCGATGATTGTTTAAGAACGATAGGCGCGGTATTAAATAACTTGAAAGAAGAATTGGGGATTTATACGGCGAGGGTCGGCGGCGAGGAATTTGCCGCATTGTGGTTTGAAAAAGATGTTGTCAATGTGGATAAAGTTATTAATCATTGGATTGAAGCCATTAAAGCGCAGTCTATTCCGCACGAGAAATCCAAAGTTAACGATTTTGTAACTATGAGTATCGGTGTATATATTTCACGCTGCGGCGCTTACCGTGATACAAAAGTGCTTTACGATTTGGCTGATAAGGCGCTTTATACGGCAAAGCAGGGCGGGCGCAATGCCGCTATTATAAACGGCGATGATATTAAAGAATACAAAATCAGCTTAAAAAAAGATTGATTATTCAAAGGCGATTTTTTCAATATGAATCTTGAAGCGTTTATCCTTGGTTGCGGCGGCATGATGCCTCTCCCTAACAGGCATTTAACATCTGTTTTGTTAAGACGCGAGGGCGAGCTTTTTCTCTTTGACTGCGGAGAGGGGACTCAAGTTTCTTTGCGCCGTCTTAATTTACGCTGGAAAAAAATATCGGTTATCTTTATAAGCCATACTCACGCGGATCATGTTACGGGTATTCCCGGGCTTTTAATGCTTTCGTCTCAGGTAGACAGGGACGATCCTCTTTACATAATAGGTCCGCCCAAAATTGCCGAATATATCGAAGCCAACCGCCGTGTGCTTGATATGTACATTAATTACGAAATAATCGTAAAAGAAATAACCGCGCCCGGAATTGTATATCAGGGCGACGGTTTTCATGTTAGGTGTTTTCCGCTGTCGCATACCAAACCTTGTTACGGTTATACCATGGAAGAAGATATGCGCCCGGGTGAGTTTCATCCGCAGAAAGCGGAAGAATTAAATATACCGATGGGGAAATTATGGGGCAAACTCCAGAAGGGCGAAACTATTCAAACGCCCGACGGCAGGGAGATACGCCCCGAGCAAGTTGTGGGCGCTCCTCGGCAGGGGCGTAAATTTTCTTTTGTTACGGATTCTCTCGCCCTGCCTGAAATCTCCACCCATGTTATCGGCTCCGATCTTTTTGTCTGCGAGGGAATGTTTACCCATGATTTGGCGGAAGACGCCCACGATAAAAAGCACATGACTTCCGTAGAAGCTGCAAAAATCGCCGCTTCTTCACAGGGTATAAAAAAATTGGCTCTAATTCACTACAGCCCCCGCTACACCGATTACGAATTAAAACAACTCCTTGCCGAGGCGCAGGCGGTTTTCCCCGATACAGTCCTTACAAAAGACCGATATGTGTTCCCGATTGAATTTGTTGATTAAATTTGCTAATATACGGATATGAACACCAAGATAGAAGTAAAAAACCTGTCTAAACAGTACGGAAATGTGCAGGCGGTCTCGGACGTCTCTTTTTCCGTAGGAGATCAGCAGGTATTGGGTTTCCTCGGTCCTAACGGCGCGGGAAAAACCACTATTATGAAAATCCTTACCGGTTTTCATTTTCCGTCAAACGGAACAGCTTTTGTGGACGGTATTTCCGTGGAAGAAGATCCGTTGGAAGTTAAAAAGCGGATTGGGTATCTGCCGGAAAATGTGCCGCTTTACGGCGATTTAACCGTTGATGAATATTTAAGTTTTGCGGCGGACGCTCGTTTTATTCCCTTACAGGATCGCCCTTCTGCAATTAACGCAAGCCTTGAAGCGTGCGGTTTAACAAATTACCGCTCTCGCAAGATAGAGACGCTTTCCAAAGGTTACCGCCAGCGCGCCGGTCTTGCTCAAGCTATTCTTCACGACCCGCCTATTTTAATACTTGATGAACCTACTACGGGGCTTGACCCGAACCAGATTATAGAAATTCGTTCACTTATAAAAGAGCTTGGAAAACGCAAGACTGTAATTCTTTCCACGCATATTTTGCAGGAAGTAGAAGCAATCTGCAATCAGGTTTTAATTATTAACGACGGGCGCATTGCGGCGCAGGGAAGCCCCGAAGAAATTGCCGGAACCATGAAAGGCGGCGACACTTGGGAACTTATCGTTAAAGGAGCGGGGTATTCTGTTGATACAGGCGCAATAAGCGGAAAACTGTCGGCGTTGGGCAGTATTTCCAATGTGTCAACGGAAAACGCCGAAGACGGATGTATTTGCGCTAATTTCTTTATCGGCGACCAGGACGGCGTAAACGCGGGCGAGCGTATTTTCGATTGGGCTGTTTCGCAGAATTTAAAAATACTCGGTATGAGCAGAAAAAAAATCAGCATAGAAGACATCTTTGTAAAACTTACAAGCGATGAAAAGGAGCGCAATAAATGAAAAAATATATTCCGTATCGCGCCCTCACTTTGGCGCGGAAAGAAATTTATCAGTATTTATATTCCCCTGCGTTTTACGGAGCGGCGGTTTTCTTTATTTTGGCAAGCGTAATATGGCTGTTTTTCTTCCAGCGGTATTTTTCAACTGATCAAGCTACATTGCGTCCGTACTTCGGCATATTACCCATAATTTTTATCTTTGTGGTTCCGGTTATCACAATGAAAAGCTGGGCGGAAGAAAGAAAAACAGGAACAGTTGAATTATTGTTAACCATGCCTTTTACGGAATGGGATCTTGTATTGGGGAAATTCTTTTCTGCGATTGCCATGTTAGGCGGTATGCTGGTTTTAACAATTCCTTTGCCGTTAACCTTGTCGATTCTGGGAAGTTTTGACGCGGGAACGGTTTTTTGCGAATACCTTGGAGCGTTTTTACTGTGCGCCAGCGCAACCGCGTTGGGTTTATTGCTGTCCAGCCTTTCAAAAAGCCAGGGCGGGGCGTTTTTAGGCACTGCGGTTGTTTTATTGGCGGTAATGCTTGTAAATAATATTACATTTGTATTTAACTTTCCTCAGTGGCTTGCGGGATTTATAAATTTCTTTTCGCTTACCTTCCATTTTGAAAGTTTTTCCAAAGGCTTGATTGATTCAAGAGACCTTGCGTTTTTTATTTTAAGCGCGGCATTGTTTTTATTTATCAACACAAGGGTTATCCTTTTTAGGAAATGGAGATAGATATGACAAAAAAACAAGTTACAATTATTACGGCGTTATCTGTCACCGCTTTTATTCTTGCGTTAATGGTTACCAGCCGTTTATGGTTCCGCCTTGATCTTACAAAAAACAGAGCGTATACCATTTCTAAAGTTTCGCGTAACATCCGCAAAGAATTATCCGATCCCGTCAATATAACTTATTATCTTTCAAATAAGTTAAAAACCATACATCCCGCTCCCGGTGAAATTGAAGACACATTAAAGGAATATGTCGCTTATTCAAAAGGAAAAATCCGTCTTACAGTGCGCGACCCTTTAAAGGACGGACTTTCAAAAGCCGATGAGCTTGGTCTTCAGCCCAGACAGGTGCAAACAGTAGAGCAGGATAACGCAAGCCTTGTTACCGTCTATTCGGGAATTGTTATTGAGTATTTGGACAAAATGGACGTATTGCCGTGGGTTATTTCCACGGATACGCTTGAATATGATTTAACGTCAAGAATACGCTCTCTTGTTAATGACACAGAGCGCTGGATAGGAGTGCTTGTAGGCGACAGTTTCAGGCAATGGAAAGAAGATTTCGGTTATCTGGAAACGACGTTAGCCGAAGCCGGCTACAGAGTGCGTCTGCTTTCTCCGGGCGATGAAATTTCAGAAACCATCCCCGCGCTTTTTGTGCTGGGAGGAGCCGAAGATTTGGATGACTGGATGCTTTATCGTATAGACAGATACATTCAACAGGGCGGTAAAGTTCTTTTTGCGGTAAAAGGCGTATTTGTCGATACTGTTTCCGGTTCTATAGAAGCAAGGCTTCAGAGAAACCAGACGTTATTTGAAATGATCGCCTCTTACGGAGCGATCATAAGACAAGAATTTGCTCTTGACCGTAATGCGCTTACATTGCAGTATCAGGCAAGAATGCCGAATGGAGGAATCCAGTACAGGATTGTGCGTTATCCGCTTTGGATAGGCGTTTTAGGCGACAACGGAAATGACAAACATCCTGTATGTTCCGCTTTTGCAGGCATTGATCTTTACTGGTCAAGTCCGCTTGAATTAGCGCCGCCGCCTTCCGTTGAAGCTGTTCCTCTTTTTACAACCTCCGCGCAGGGCTGGTCTATGAAGCAGGCTTTTTATACCAGTCCCGAAGTGTCGTATATGCTGGAAATGGAAGCGGATGAAACAAGAGGCGTAAAAATTCTTGGAGCCGCGTTAACCGGAACCTTCCCGAGTTTTTACAAGGGGCATCCTAAGCCGGCACATGAAGGTTCGGGAGAAGAGCTTCCCGATATGCCTGAAACCGCAAAAGAGTCGCGGATAATTGTCGTAGGGGATACTGATTTTGCCTCTAATATGATCAATGCGACTCAGGCAAGACATAACCTTGATTTCCTTTTACGCGCCGCAGACTGGCTTTCCAATGATGATGATATAATCGGCATAAGAAACAGACAGCCGCAGACAGGCCGCTTGGACAAAATAGCGGATCCAAGAAATAAATCGATAATGATTAAATTTATTCAAATTGTAAATGTCGGCATTATTCCGCTTTTAGTAATTGCCGCGGGTTTATATCTTGCGTCAAAACGCAAAAAATTTGCGCAAACTGCTGAATTAAAAAACGCAAAGGAGAAAAATGATGACGTATAAAGACAGACTTACTTTTCTTGGATCGCTGAACGGCGTATTAATTGTATTATATATAGTGAGCGTTATTGTTACATCCGATATAGGCTCTAAATCATCGTCCTATGCTTGGCTTGACTCAAAAGCCGCAGATAAGGTTTTGAGAATTTCAATGAATGACGCTCAGAATAACAGCGAGCTTGAACTTAGAAAGAAAAATTATCAATGGTTTGTTTTGAATAACGGATTTGAATATCCTGCCAAGCAATTACGCGTGGAAGATTTATTAAAAATTCTTACAATGCGCTCCGCATGGCCTGTGCGTTCTACAAGCGCAAGCACTCACGAGCGTTTTGGTTTGACTCAGTCCGCTTCCAGAATAACAATTTTCGCGGAAACGGTTCTTCTTGAACTGCTTGTAGGTAACGAAGATATTTTTAAAAATGAAATATATATGCGCAAAGCGGGGCAGAATGAAGTCCGCGCCGGAGACAGCGCTATTAAGTCGTATCTTTCCGGTCCCGTTGAAAGCTGGTACAATTTAAGACTCATTCCGGAATCTGAAAACGGAAGCATTGATCTAAGCAGCGTGCAAAGATTGTCGGTATATACTCCGCAGGAAACCGTAGTTTTTTCGCGTAAGAACAGGAAGTGGGAAGTTTCAGGCGTTAATCAGGATAAAGCGGATCAAAATAATATTGATAATTACATTCGTCAGGTTATAACAGTTGAAGGCGATAATTTTGATGATACCATTAAGAGCAGTGACCCAAGGTTTGACACGACAAGCATTTCAATTGAATTGGGAAACGGCAAAATAATTACTATTCGTTTTTCTCCTGCCGATGAATCGGGCGGGCGTTTTGCAAATGTAAGCGGAAAAGATTATATTTATTTTGTTCCGTCATGGTCAGCGGGCAAACTGTTTAGAAGCGCTTCTAGTTTTGAGTCGCAATAAAAGCTCTGTATTTTTCAAGATCGCTCTTAAACGCAATTATCTTTGTCTTTGTGTCGCTCTTTGCTTTTTTAAGCGCTTCGCTTGCTTCCAGCATTAATCTGTCGGTGTTAAGCAGTCTGCCTGAACGAGCGGAAAGCCCTATGCATAGACCGCATGCTTTCATATAACTGTTCGGGAACCTTTTCACTATACGCTGATAAAATTTTTCCGCTTTGGCGATAGCCGCTTCGATGCCTGTGCTTGGAAGAATTACGGCAAAACCCATTTCTCCGTATTCAAATGCAAGGTCTTTTGAAGCAAAGAAAGAAGATGTTTCCTTTGCCGCTTGTATGAATATTCTTTCTTCTATTGCGTCAGTAAATTCCAATAAGAGAAGAGTTAAATCGTTTTCTGCGGAAGAACAGCGGTGTAATTCGGAATCAAGTCTTTCTTTTACATATTCTTCCCAGCCAAGTCCTGTACGGGGGGAATAAAGCCCGCTGGGTCCTTCGCCGGGAGTAAGATTATATTCATCGTCTTTAACAGAAACATTAGGTAATGATTTTGGAGATATATAAACTGTTTCGGTTTTGCCTTTTGCCATTAACGATTGCAAAAAGAATGTAAAGAAGGAAAGCGCGAACCCTATCAGGATAAGTAATAATGTTTCTTTCATTATTTTTGAAGAATCGCCGTAATCAAAAGCGTTTGCCACGGCTTTTATGTTGGCGTTGCGCACATCGGGAATCGCCAAAGGTCTGTAAAGATTTTCCTGTAAAAAATAAAATTTGTTTTTGAACCTAGGCGAGTTATTTACCCATGCAATTGCATAGCCCTGTTTTTTCTCAAACGCGTTTCCGCCGTTGGGACCTGTAATAATAATCGCTTCCAGACATTTGCTGGAAGAAAGCGCCTTGTTAATTGAATTAACAAACTTTTCGTCCATGAATCCTTGAATCCCTGCGGATAGGGCAAGGTCGGCGACAGCGGAAAATTCCTGTTCCGCTTTTATTTTGCGCTCGTCCATGCTTATATAGACTCTGACTGCCCCTTGGACTAATGCGAAAACATAGATAATAATGCATAGAGCGGCAATAATTGACCCGCCGGCTGACGGGCTTCCTGGTTTTTTATTTTTTATTCCCATACTTTTATTTCTCTGATATAATTATCGGTAGTTTTTATATGCAAATAAGAGATTATTCGCTTCCGGCAGGCTGGTATCCGCGTGAAAAAGGCGCAGTTTCAGCGTTTTTATCGGAATTTGACAATGTAAAACGCTCTTCCCGCGCCGCAATTATGCCCCACGCAGGCTGGTATTACAGCGGCAGAACAGCCGCATTGGCGGCGGCGAGCCTAAAACCTCAGGCGGAGACCGTTGTTGTTCTGGGCGGACACTTGGGAGCGGGCAGTCCGCCCCTTTTTGCTATGGAAGACGCCGTAAAAACCCCCTTCGGCTACATGCCCATAGACGCCGCCCTGCGTTCCGCAATGATAAAAGAAATCGGCGGCGCGGAGGACCAATACCGTGATAACACTATCGAAGTACTTTTGCCCATGGCGCAGTATTTTTTCCCAAAAGCGAATTTATTGTGGCTACGGCTTCCCGCCGACATAAAATCTTTTGAGAGGGGAAAAATCCTATCGCAAATTGCGGCGAATTTAAACAAAAAAATACTAGTCTGCGGTTCCACCGACTTAACCCACTACGGACGAAACTACGGCTTTTCGCCGCAAGGTTACGGAGAGGCGGCTCTGCGCTGGGTGCGAGACATAAACGACGCCGCTTTTATAAAAGCCGTAGAATCCGGCGGCAGCGAAGAAGTCCTGCGCCGCGCCGAAGAGGATAGTTCCTCATGCTCCGCAGGCGCTGTCCTTGGAGCGATGGGTTTCGCCGAGTCGGAAGGCTTGCAAAAAGCGAAGCTTTTGGCGTATGCCACCAGCGCCGACATGAGCGAAGATGAGGACGATATACCGGATTCATTTGTGGGGTATGCGGCGTTTGCGTTTAAGGAGTGACGGCGAATCTTGACAAGCCTGTAAAAGGGTGATACTATTAAAAAATTATTGTTATTTTAATATTTAAGGAGTTTTGTATGTCAAAAGTAGGTAAAATTTTAATTGCTTTTTTAATTCTGGGGGGTGTTTTTGTTTTTCCGGCGGCATCTCAGCAGCAATGGACAAAAGAGGATTTACAAAACACCTATATGGAATATTTGCGCCAGGAAGGGTATGTTCCCACTGTTGACGCGGACGGCGATATTGAATTTAAGGTTGCCGGCGATGTTTACTTCATTATATTAAACGAAAACGATCTTCAATTTTTTCAGATTTATACCGGATTTAAATTTAAGACGGATACCTTTTCCGAAGAAGCTGTCATTAACGCGGCGAATTCTTCAAACAGAAACTCAAAGGTTGTTAAGATTTCCTTTTCTTCTGAAAGAAAAGTTATCTCCATTACCGCTGAATTGCTTTTAAATGACCCAAAAGATTTTATTCCTATTTTCTCAAGAGCGATCTCCCTTATAAGAAACGCTGAAAATAACTTTATGGTTCAATTGAAGAATTTTTCGTAGCGTGATAAGATCTCTTATCTCGGTTGTTTGTCGATATTCTGTTTATCCGCTAACAGTTGCTTGTCATTAGGAAACTCCGCTAATCCTTCTTTTAGGATGCGTTCGGCTTCGGTGAAATTTTTCTTGTTCCATTCAGCTGCAAAACGGTTGTGATAATCAGCAACAAGATTTGCTTTGTATGTCCGTATTGCTTGATCAAGCTCTCTGTTTGTTCCGTATTTGGCAATTGCTCCCTCTAAATAACGAATTGCCGCCCTCCAGTCTTTATCGGGCGGAGCGCAAAGATACGACGCTATTTTTTGAATAGTGTAGTTTAACAGTTCAGCCGCTCTTTTTTCGGGTATTTTGCCGCTTGTACGCGCCTGATCAATGGCCGAAAGTATATCATTGCCTTCCGCCGCAGTTTTAAAAGAATTAGTTTTGTTTAAAAGATCAGCGTCAAAAATTAACGAGTCAAATTGATTGTAATCGGTCTGAGATAAAAGCGATTTTTGGGATTCCAGAAATTTTCTTGCGTCCTGAATATTTTTATCTTTGATTAATTTTGATAATTTATTATTTATTGCGGCTAAAGAAAATTCCTGCCACCTGCTTGGGTCAGGGTAGAGCGATGAAGCTAAAACAGCCCAGCGGATACCGTCGTCTTCTTTATTGCTTCGTAAAAGAGCGGCTCCGTAATTTATCAGTCTATCTATGAGCTCTTTTCTTGGGTCGGCAAATAAAAAATCGGAAACTAATTTATCAGATGTTTTTGTATATGAATTGCCCAAAAGAAGAGCGGTGCGGTCTACTGCAAGAGGAACAGCGGCGGCAAAATTCCCCGATCTTTCAAAATCGCCTATTCTGTTACTAAAAATTAAAGAGACTAGCTCTATCTGGCTTATTGTTTGGCGGTCGCGGTAATTCTGCGGCGGCACATAGGCGAACCCGGTGGTTTTTCCGCTTGAGTCGTGAAATTCTTTTCGGTTGCCCGGATCAAATCCGTAAGGGTTTGTCGTTTCTACGTCGAAATTTTGACCGTTAATATGAACAATTGCAAACGCATGATCTTTTGTCATAACTCCGCTTGTATTAATACCTGCCGACTTGCAAAGAATTACATAAAGGACGGCGGAAGAAACGCAGTTAAACCTTCCGTTTGTAAAAATGGTGTCTAATCTGGTTTGATATAGATAATAACTTTTCAGTATATTGTTATGCATGTAATTAAGTATAAAATCGGCTTTTTCTTTATCAGATAAATTCGGAGTAATAGCAGAGTTTAGGGATGAAACAACAGTTTTTATTTTAGCCATGCCCGATAAAGAGGCGTCTCCGGACGCCCAAAGAGCGATTTCAGCAAGATCCGACCATGAATAACCCTGAGTCCCTAAACGGTAATAATTAAGGGCTTTTGCGTCCGGTTCAATTCGCGGAAAGGCATTTTGAGCGTAAATTTCAGCGCGAAAACCGATAATTAACGCTAAAATAAGGGCGTATGTAATTGACGCTTTTAACTTCACAATTTATTATAAACTATAATAAGAAAAAAAAGGAATCATTTTGAATAAAATGTTGGAGGAATAATGGCTGGTTTGGATGCTGACTTAATTATCATTGGCGCGGGTCCCGCAGGACTTGTCGCCGCCCAGTACGGAGCAAGGGCGAATTTAAAAACCCTTGTTATTGAACAAATCGCTCCCGGAGGGCAGATTCTGGTTATTGATAGACTGGAAAATTATCCGGGTGTTACCGAGGAAATTTCAGGTTATGAATTTTCGCTTGCTCTGTACAAACAAGCTGAAACTTTTGGAGCGATTTTCCAAACGGAAACCGTAACAAGCATAAAGAAAACCGATCATTTTACTATTGGACTGGCAAGCGGTAAAACGCTTACTTCTTACGCTGTAATTCTTGCGACAGGTTCAAAACCCGGTTTGCTTGGAGTTCCGGGCGAACAAGAATTTACGAGTAAGGGCGTTTCTTACTGCGCTACTTGCGACGGTCATTTTTTCAAGAACAAAAGAATGTTTGTTGTAGGAGGAGGGGATGCCGCTTGCGAAGAAGCCCGTTACCTTTCAAACTTGACCGAAAAAGTTGTGTTAGTTCACAGACGCGACACTTTCCGCGCTCAAAAAGCTCTTGCGGAAAGGACGTTGAAAAACCCGAAGATAGAAGTGCGTTTTAATACGATAATTAAAGAAATAAAAGGCGAAGGTAAAGTAAAATCCGTTGTTTTGGAAAATAACAAAACAGGTAAAACAAACGAAGAAGAGACAGACGCCGTATTTATTTTTGCCGGTACTATTCCGCAGTCCGCGCTTGCGAAAGAATTAGGCGTAAAATTAGACGAAGGCGGTTGTATAATAGTAGATCAAAAGATGGGCACTAACGTTTCAGGCTTCTACGCTGTCGGTGATATTAGAAACAACGCTTTCAGGCAAGTTGTAACAGCCGCCGCCGACGGAGCTATTGCAGCGCATAATGCCGCAGACTATATTGATGAATCAAAAAATAAAAAATAAAACGCAGGGTTTTCTTTTTTTCCTGTGTGTAATTTTATTTTTATTTTCTCAGCCTCTTTTTTCATTAAGTTTTAACGACTCAGGCTCTCCGGCGGAACTTGCCGCCGCAATTGAAACCGCCATGACGGATGAGCAAGCGCTTGCGCAGGTTTTCATGCTTGGGTGGGTCGGAGAAGAACCATCGCCGCTGATTATGGACTGGATTCGCCAAAGAAATATCGGCGGTGTAAAAATTTTCGGGTGGAATACAGCTAATACCCGCAAGTTAGCTGAAACTGTCGGTATTTTACAAGGCGCAAGTTTGAACGGCGCTTTTAACATTCCGCTTCTTGTCGCTACGGATCAGGAAGGCGGGTGGATACGCCACATAAAAGGCGACACAAGCGAGACGCCGGGAAATATGGCGATAGGAGCCTCCGGTTATCCGCGCGACGCATACTTGTCAGGTTATTACATAGGAAAAGAATTAGCTCTTCTCGGCGTAAACATGAATTTCGCTCCTACGGTTGATCTTTTTACAAACCGCGATTCAATATTGATAGGACCGAGAGCTTTTGGAAACGATCCTGTAAAAGCGGGAATTTTAGGGTCGGCGTTTGTAAAAGGACAGCTTGCCGCAGGAATTATTCCCACTGCGAAACATTATCCAGGTCACGGCGATACGGAGCTTGACTCTCACGGAACACTTCCTAAAATAGAAATTCCTTTTGATATTCTTTGGGAAAGAGAACTTATTCCCTACCGAATGCTTGCGGCGGAAGGACTGCCCGCTGTTATGAGCGGACACCTTGCGTTTCCGCTGACGCAATCGGGAACAGCGCCCGCTTCGCTTTCATCGTGGTTTCTACGCGACGTTCTGCGGGGCAGAATAGGTTTTAAGGGTGTTGTAATCACCGACGATTTAATGATGACGGGAGCTATATCTACTACAGGCTCTCTTGCCCGCACCGCAAAACAGGCGATTATTGCAGGTAACGATATTATAATGTTTTCAAATACGCTTTTACTTTATGATCCCGTGTGGAATTTGCTTATTTCTTCCATGAGGGAAGAAAAAGAATTCCGTCAGATTGTAAGAGCTTCAGCGCGCAGGATACTGGAATTAAAATTAACTTATATGCGCGGTAATTCAAAAGTTCCGTATATTCCCGATTTAAAAAAGATAGACAAGGGACTCCATGATCCTGAAGGAACGGCATACTTTCTTAATCTTGCCGCTCGCAGTGTAACAATTGTAAAACCCGTTCCGGCAGACTCTGTATTTCCGATAACAAAAGAAAAAGCGGGGCGTGTTCTGCTAACGGGCAAATTTCCCGAATTTATAAGTTACGGAAGAACGGCGTTTCCAAACGCGACAACTTACCGTTTTTCCGCCGCTACGCAGCCTGAAGATGTTATGTATTATGCCCGTAACGCAGACACAATAATATTCTGCCTTTCGGACAATTATGACCTTAGTTTACTGCGCAGTTTACAGCAATTAAATAAAAAAGTTATAGTTTTTTCGGTATTAAGCCCCGCATATCTTGAAAGCGTAAAATGGGTAACAGGGGCGGTAGCTGTGTACAGTTATTCTCCCGAATCTTTTGCCGCCGGTTTTTCGGCAATAACAGGCAGAATCCCCGCACAGGGTATACTTCCGTATGAGTGATTCTTTTTCTTGGCGCAAAATAAAAAAAAGCGATTTTCCTCTCCTTGAAAAACTGCTTAAAAATGAGGAAAACAACTATGTCAACGCAAGCGCCAAGTTTCTCTTGCATGAAGAAGATAATAACGCATCTTTTTGGGTGTTAGCTGACGATAAAAACGAGATAAAGGCGGCAGTAATTAACTGGAAAAACAATATATTGCCCGTTTTGTGCGGTCATAATGTCCCATTAAATGATTTTTACAATGATTTTTTATCTTCTAAGAAAATTCATTCGCTTCAAGGGTTAAAAAAGGAAGTAACGGCGCTTGAAAAAGTAATATTAACAAAAAAACCTTTAGAAATAATAGATTATCACCTAATGAGCCTTGATGTTCCGCCCAATAAGAAGGAATTTTCATCTAATATTCCCAATTTAAAGCTGATAACGCCTAAGTTAGCGGATATTGACGCTATAGTGCCCTTGCAAGCGGAATACGAAAAAGAGGAAGTCCTGCCGAAAGGAGCTGTTTTCAGCCCCGCTTCAAGCCGTGTGAATACAGCCAATATAATCGCTAAGGGGCAAGTTTTGGCGGCGGAGATTGACGGCAGGTTTATAGGTAAAATCAACGTCAGCGCGGTCTCGTTTACAAGGTATCAGGTAGGCGGCGTGTATGTGTACCCCGATTATAGAGGCAAAGGGATAGCGGGAGCGATGACTTATGAGTTTATTTCCTCGCTTATCTCACAGGGAAGGGGAGTAACGCTTTTTGCCAGAAAATCAAACACGGCTGCTTGCAGGCTTTATTTAAGTCTTGGATTCAAAAAAATAAAAGATTATTGTATAATTTACTATTAATACTATTGAAACAGTTCGTGTATTTATGATAAATTACCTATATGGCGTATTTATATGAAACTCATCTCCATACATCTCCTGTCAGTAAATGCGCTATATCCAGAGGTTCCGATTATATCGCCGGTTATCAGGATTTGGGATACACCGGAATCATAGTAACCGATCATTTTTTTCACGGAAATTGCTCGTTATCCAAAAAACTTCCGTGGAAGGAATGGGTAAACCGTTTTTGCCAAGGGTATGAGGACGCCTATAACGAGGGATTAAAGCATAATTTTGATGTTTTCTTCGGTTGGGAAGAAACATTTGACGGCTATGACGACTATTTAATATACGGACTTGATAAAAACTGGCTGCTTAATCATCCTGAAGTTAAGAATTGGACAAGGAAAGAGCAGTACCATACCGTAAAAGAGGCAGGCGGCTGTGTTGTTCAAGCCCATCCGTTCAGGCAGAGGCAGTATATTCCCAAAATCGTTCTTTCAACAGGCTGTGTAGACGCCGTAGAAGCCGTAAACGGCGCTCATGATGATGTGTCCTTCGACGCTCTTGCTGTCCGTTACGCGCAAAAGATAGGAAAACCCATTACAGCGGGAACTGATATACATAACTCCGATGATATTGCATATAATGAAATTTTAGGCATATATTCCGATAAAAAATTTAAAACTATTTTTGATTATGTTGATATAGTTTTGAATAACAAAATAACAGGTTTAAGAATTAACCAAGAACGGATTAGATTTTACGGAACGGAAGAGGTTAAACTGGCTGTTGAAATACGGGATAATAATGATGAAGTTACGGGAAAGAGCTGGAAGGAGTTTATATGAACGAAAAAACCGCCCATATCCCTGAAAGAATAAAAGAATTAAGAGAAATTCTTGAAATCAGCGCAATTGATATGGCAAAAGAAACAGGTATTCCTTTTGAAACTTACAGTAAATATGAAAGCGGCGAGTTGGATATCCCTATCAGCGTTTTGTATACTATAGCAGGCCGTCTTAAAACTGATATTACAGTCCTTCTTACCGGAGAAGAGGCAAGAATGGACAGCGCCGCTGTTTGCAGAAAAGGCAAAGGAGTAGAGATTGAACGCTATCCGGGATATGAATTTTCAAGCCTTGCGTATAATTTTAAGCACAGAACAATGGAGCCTTTGCTCGTAACGCTAGATGCGTCAAAGCCTCCTGTTGACCAAGTGTCTCATACCGGACAGGAATTTAATTTTGTGGTTGAAGGACAGGTAAAAGTAACGGTAGTAAAAACAGAACATATTTTAAACCCGGGCGATTCCATTTATTTTGACGCGCGTCTTCCGCACTCGCAAAGCTCTGTCAGCGGAACAGCGCAATTTTTAACGATAATTCAGGATTAATATATGAATGAAATACTTTCACGCTATCTTCCAAAAATAGATTTTGACAGTTACGAAGATTTTTTCGAAAATTACAAATGTAATGTTCCCGATAATTTTAATTTTGCCTACGATGTTGTGGATGAATGGGCGAAATTACAGCCTGAAAAACATGCCCTGCTGTGGACGGACGATACTCAGGAAATGAAATCTTTTACCTTTGCGGACATAAAACGCCTTTCCGATAAAGCCGCAAACGCGTTTCTTTCGTTAGGTATAAAAAAAGGCGACGTAGTCATGTTGATACTGAAACAGCGTCCGGGCGTATGGGTATTAATGTGCGCTCTCTCGAAAATAGGAGCGATTTGCATTCCGGGTACATATCAGTTAACGGCAAAAGATTTGGAATACCGCTGCAACATAGCCGGTGTAAAAATGTTAATCTCGGTTGATGACAAGGATTTGCTTGATAATATAATTATCACGGGTCCCAGCTGTCCTAAATTGGAAAAAATCGCTATTATCGGCAAAATAATTCCCAAAAGCTTTGTCGATATGAAAGCGGAAATACAAAAAGCTTCGGAGAATTTTACAAGAGTAGCGACTGTTACAAAAGACCCTATGCTTATTTATTTTTCGTCAGGCACGGCGGGAATGCCTAAAATGGTGCTTCACAACCACAGTTTGCCGTTAGGGCATATTGTTACGGCGAAATACTGGCATTGCGTTGAAGATAACTGCGTCCACTTAACGCAGACCGATTCAGGCTGGGCAAAGTTCGCGTGGGGGAAGATTTACGGTCAATGGCTTTGCGGAGCGGCAATAGGCGTTTATGACACGGAAAAATTTACGCCCAAGGGAATGTTAGACGCTATTATGCGTATAAAACCGGCTACCTTCTGCGCTCCCGCCACCGTTTTCCGTTACCTGATAAAAGAAGACCTTTCGCAATATGATTTCAGTTTTATACGCCACACGTCCGTTGCAGGAGAGCCGTTAAGCCCTGAAGTTTACAATAAATTGATGGAACTTACAAAACTTGAAATTAGGGAAGGGTTCGGGCAAACCGAGACTTCCGTAATGGCGGCTGTTTTTAAGTGGCTGCCTGTTAAACCCGGCTCAATGGGGAAACCCGCTCCGCTGTTCGGTCTTAAATTGCTGGAAGAAAACGGAACGGAATGTGAGGAAGGTATTGTAGGAAATATGAGCATAACGCGCGCCGGAAAAAATATGTACGAAACAAAAGACTGCGAGCCCGACAGTATGCCGCCTGTAATAGGCAATTCCGATTTTCCGGGTATTTTCAGAGGTTATTGGAAAGACAAGGAAGTAACGGAAAATTGCTGGAACAACGGAACATACAGAACAGGCGACATGGCATGGAAAGACGACGACGGCTACCTTTGGTTTGTCGGGCGCAATGACGACGTAATAAAATGTTCAGGCTACCGTATTGGACCTTTTGAAGTTGAAAGCGCGTTAATGGAACATCCGTCCGTGCTTGAGTGCGCCGTTACAGCCGCTCCCGATTCAATGAGAGGGCAGGTTGTGAAAGCGACCATCGTTCTTGCGAAAGGTTATACAGCTTCGGAAGAATTAATCCATGAATTGCAAAACCATGTAAAACATGTTACCGCTCCGTATAAATATCCCCGAATTATTGAGTTTGTGCCTGAATTGCCTAAGACAATCAGCGGAAAAATTCAGCGCAACATGATACGGAAAAAAGATTTTAAAGATTAGAAACAAAATCTTTAGCGGCGCTTGCGGCTTTCTCAAAATC
>Ga0268262_10002594_pt1 | contig 20688 bp, 17 predicted proteins | sample TergutNc150P3_FD_190354 | JGI IMG/M metagenome (GOLD analysis project Ga0268262, IMG submission 190354) | Nasutitermes corniger P3 segment gut microbial community from laboratory colony in Florida, USA - Nc150 P3 (SPAdes) (version 2) | ecosystem: Host-associated > Arthropoda: Insects >... | reverse complement strand
ATAAAGAAGCGCCCAACAGCGAAGAGAATTTCATTCTCGGCTGACTTTCAATTGGCTTTAGCCAAAAATCAGCCGAATTATATTCGTTGTTTTTAACCTATGGACTTTCAGTCCATAGGTTGTTAAGTTCCAATGTGTACATTATTAGTAGCCAACAAATTATCTCTATCATAAGCACATATCAATTTATCTCCCGTTTGTCGTAGAAATAATTTTGGCTCAAAGTATTTTACAGTTGAAACTCCACCACTTTTTATTAACTTTGAATCATAACATAAATATTCGTTATTAAATGTAACAAAAAATTTATTTATAGAACCACCAGAAAAAATTCCTTTATCCCATTTTCCATTAATTTTATTTTTTGACTTAATTTTATTTTGTCCAATTTTTGAAATTAAACCGCTTTGAAATTTGATATGAGCCTCTATCATACTCTTATTTTTTATGGAATCAATTTTACACACTAAATCATAAATTTTTTTTGAAAAGAACATTCTAAATCTATTATAAATCATACTATCATAATAACTTTGCGGATAGTTATTTGATAGGAATGTTTTTGAAATTAATTCATTTCTACTATTGACAAGGACTACCGAAATATCCTTTTTAATATTTGAAGTTCTTTTGAATGAATATATTACGGATTGTCCAACATCGGCATTGAATACCCTATATTTCAAAAGCATTAAAAATAAAATTTGACATTGTTCCAATGTGTAATTTCTGACTTTAGAGAAATATCTTCCAAGCAGAAAACTATCGGGAACGATATAAGAAGAAATCCCATTATTTTTACACAATCTTATAGCCAGCTGCATAAAAACGGCATATATGCTTATTTTATATTCAGCCGAATTTTTGTAATTTTCCTCTAAATATTTTTTATACGCAGGAGACATTTTTCCAACATCTCTCAATCCGTAAGAAATATACGGCGGATTCCCAATAACAATATCAAATCCGCCAGATGTCGCATTTAAAGGGTCTTTTTTTTGCTCCAATCCAAACATCCATTCAGGGTTAAAAAAATCGGATTTTTGATTTTGGTCATAAGGATTCCAACTGAGCATTTTATAAAAATTACTTTCAGAACTATCTATCGTTTCTATTTCTTTAATTTGGTTTTTCAAATACTTAATTCTTTCCCGTTTTTCTTTATCTTTATCTACTATTTTTATCACTTTTTCTCCAAAAAGATCTGTTCCTACGTCCTTTGTTTCTGGTGGTTTTATATCATTTTCCAAACTTTTTATTTCTTCTATGTAAGATTTAATTATTTCTTCATTCTTCAACGAACTACGTATCTCTTTACATAACTCTTCATCTTTTTCCCTCAAATCCATCTTTTCGTTAAAACTTTTTGCTTGAACAATTTCTTTCCTCAATTCAAACAATCTATCTCTTTTCTCTTTCAATTCTTTTTTATTTGGAAGGCTAACACCCAAATTTCTTAAACTATCTGCACAAACGAATTTTGTTTCCAAATTAGGTAGAACCTCTATACCAAAATTTTTTTTCTTTGTTGTCGGAGTTTGTTCACACAAAAGTGATATAAAAAATCTCAGCTTTGTTATTTGGACTGCTATTGGATTTATATCTACGCCGTAAAGACAATTCGTTATTATTTCCAACTTCTTAGCATAACGTTTTTCTTTTGATAATTCCATTTCCATCTCTATATTTTTCATCATTGCATTCAACATTCCCATAGGGAACGCACCGCTACCACACGCAGGATCTAAAACTCTTATGTCTTCTAGCTTACCTTTATACTCATTTAAAGACTTCTCTGTCATATAATTCACAATCTCTTTCGGGGTATAATATGCTCCATCTTTTTCTCTTGAAGTCAAAAGTTTTTCAAAAATATTGCCTAAAAGCTCTGGGTCAAGAGCAACATCTACATCATTAGGGGAATTTTCGTCTATAGTCCAATTATATCTTTCCAATATTTTCAAAATGCCTTCTACTTTTTTAGGTTCTTTAGTATCTTCCCAATCCTTTGTCTTTTTACTGTATTTATATTTTTTTAAGATAATCTTATCACAGCCAAAAAATAAGCGATTCGGTAAAAAAGCCCGTCTTGATTTTTCTCGGCTAAATCCATCTCTGTAAATAATTTCTTTTTTATTTTTTGGGTTTTCGGTATCCAAACATTCAAACAATCCGCCATTTAGATATGGAACTTGATTAAATAACTCTGTAATGAGGGTTTCTTTTTCTTTTTGAAAAAAACTTTCTTTTTCATTATTGTTATCTCTATACAGATTTTTTATACCCCAATGTTCATCATTTTTCTTTCCGCTTTTTTTAGCAAAATCACGAATGTATATGATTCCATCTTTCTTATACTCAATAGGTCTATTAAGCGTTGCAAAAAATAAATTCTGCAAAATAGCATTATAGTAATTGCCTTCGCTCTTGCTATTTTCATCAAAAACTGCAAGGATATCTTCTTTTATTTTTTTTTCATTAAAGAAATCATCTGGAACTAATGATTTTCCTTCATCGGTCTTTTTTTGTTTCAAAAACCACACAAATATCAAACGGATTATTAAACGAGAGATATGTTTTTTTATTTCATCTTCATCATTTTTATAGTTAATCCACTTTTCAATATCATTGCCAACTTTATTATCCTTAACAGTACCATTAGGATATTTTGCTGTTTGAGATGCCCATAAATACCAGTCGTAAATTTCGTTATAGAAATCATCTGTCAACGCTTCAACCGAAAACGCTTCCATCAAGTCGTCAAACGTTGTGTTTCCAGTTTGCAATTTTAAAAATCTTTCACAAGCAGTATGATAATATTCTTTGTTGCCAAATAGATACGTAAATCGTTTTGGAGCGGTAGCATTGTCTTTTATTCCGCTCACGAAAGATACACGCCAATTTGTTCCATCATCAAAGACAGCAAGAACACACTCAAAATTTCCACTAATACTTATCAAACTCTTTACCAAATTCTGTAAAGATACACGTTTTTTCACAACGCTTCCGATTTTTAATTCGTAATAGAGAAATCCTATTTTCAAACCATCGTTCATTATTTTTTCACCGAGATAATACCCCTCAAAATCATCTGTATTTGTGTCGGGATTCTTGGGGCATTCTCGCAAATCCATTTTTTCTTTACCAAAAATTTCAATCAACAAATTATTCCATTCGCTTTTATTGAACTTTTCTTGAAAAATTGATTGTAGTTGCTCTTTTGTGTATGCCATTGTTTTTCTCCTATACAAATGTTTCCGAAAGAACTATTTCTGGTTCTGAGTCGTTTATCTTTGGTTTTGCCTCAACAACATCATCAGGATATTCTTTATGCAAATCTTCAATTAGCGAAGCAATTTCTACTTGTTTATCTTTGGATTTTGCCTCTCTTATCTTATTAATTTCTTTTGAGAGATTGTTATATTTGCCTTTTGCGAGAACACTCAGCAATACGGTTATTTTTTCTTTCAATTCTTCATCTTTCAGTTGAGAAGCATAAATTCTCAAAAATTTTTCTGCGCCAAGTACTTGTTTATCTGTCTTTGAATTATCAAATACATTTTTCTCTTGTTCTTCAGCGATTTCCATTTCAAATGCTTTGATAGCCATATTTACTTGTTCAAAATGAAGTTCCCTAACGCATTTAAAATCTGCTGATTGTTCTGATTGCAATGCTTTCAAAATTCTCGCAGCAGTTAAAAAATCAATTCTTTCTACTTTGTCTGCAATTTTATAATATTCAATTTTAAAAGGTGATTTTAAAAACACAATGCTTGATTTTGCTGTTTGCATATTGCTACATTTTCTTGCAGTTCTGCTTTTCATTGGTATTTTTTTTATTTGCTTGTATAATGCTCTGTTTTTATTGTAAAGTTCTCTAACTTCTCTCAAAAATGAAAGTTGCTCATCCACATTGTCTTTTATTTTTGAATCAAATAATTCAAATTCCTTTAAAATTTCTTCTTTGGAATATATTTGCATATCCTCGCCCAAAGCAGAATGAAATCCTTGTAATTTAAAAAGCGTATCTTTATAAAGCCCAATTTCTTTGTCGCCAGCATCGGAAGGATAGAACATATAGTTCAAAATTTTTCCAGCCGTTGAACCAATGCGGTTAACTCTCCCTATTCTCTGCATTAGGCGAGTTGCATTCCAAGGAGAATCGTAATTCACAATAACATTTGCTCTGTGCAAATTAACGCCTTCTGCCAAAACATCTGTTGTTATCAAAATGTTAAAATCATCTTTCCATTCTTTACCATCATTGTAACTTGCATCAAAATTTTCGTTTATGGTTGTTTCTAATTTTTTTCTATTCTCAGATGAGATTTTTAAGACATCGCTTCGGTTCCACTCATTTTTTATACATCTTTCTAAATAATTTGCCGTATCTAAACTCTCCGAAAAAATAACCAACTTGCCCGTTGGATTTTTTTGTTTGTTGAATAATTCATTTTTATGATTTGTAAACTCATAAAACTTTGGATCTTTTTTAATTTTACCCCATTCATCTATTAAATCTTTCAAATGCTTTCTATCGTTTTCCAACATATCCTCAAATTTACTGTTAAAATCTTTTTTTGTAAAAGTAAAATCTACTTCATTTAATCCTTTCTTTTTTGCTTTTTGTATAATTTCGTCCAAAGATAATCCTTGCATCATCAAATTTTTAACATCCATTTCTGGAATAATAAGCACTTTGTTTTGTTTGAACATTTTTTGCATATCTTCTGTTATTTTTAAGAATGTCGCAAGAGAACGTTTAAATGCTTCAAAACTACTTTCAAGTCGTTTGACCATTAAAGTTCTGTAAATGCCTTTTAAGTTCTGTCCAATGTTTTGAGAGTTCTTAAATTTTTCCTGATGTCTTTCGTCCAAAAATTCAACTGCTCTGTAACGAGCGTAAAAAATTCCTGTTTTTTCATTTGTCAATAAATTAAGCGTTTTAAAAAATAAAGCTCCCGTTGTTTTATCCAAAGCATTCAAATCATAAATAAGTTCATTTGGTGGCTCTATTTTTGGAAAATCAGTTTTATTAACTGCTAAATCGTTTTTATAGTCATTGTCATTTAAAATGTTGTTGCGTGTTCTTCTAACGGTAACTTTTTCTAAAATGTTGTTGCGAATTTTTTCATAAATCTTTTCAATTTTTTCACTGCTTTCATCTTTTGAATTTTGTCCCCGTTTCTGCATAATCTCTTTGTATTCGGCAATTAAAGGAGCAAAGAATTTTTGCAAATCGTTTATTCCATCAATACTTGAGCGGAATTTGTCTTGAAACAAAAGCAAAAGATTGTAAATATCTTCTGGGCGGTTGTTGAGCGGGGTTGCAGACACCAAAATCACTTTCTTTTCACCTATTTTACATGCTTTTTGTAAAGAATCATAGCGATCGCTTTCATCGCGCCTAAAATTGTGTGCTTCATCTACAATAACTAAATTAAATTCTTCTGGCGTTTTGTAATTCTGCATTCCATTTAACACTTTGTCTAAATTGTCTCTTGTAACGAATTGAGCGTTTCTTTCGATACCAAATTGTCTAAAGGTATCTTTCCAAGTTTTTTCAACTTGACCTGGATAAACAACTAAAATATTGGTTTTTCTACCGTTAGTTTCAATAAATCGTTTGGCTATCATTGTAGCAACGTTTGTTTTGCCCAAACCAACAACATCTGCCAAAAAGAATCCATTGTAATTAATCAGCATTTGGTAGCCTTGAATAACAGCATCTCTTTGGTATTTTAAATCCTTAACTCCATCTGGCAAAGCAAGAGAAAATTCGTCTTCTGCTTGCTCTCCAAATTTTTCTATTAGAACTTTCATATAAAGCTCGTAAGGTGTTGGCATTTCATTTTGTTTTTTTATGTGAGTATTTTTTCTACCTTTTTCAATGTCTTCTACTGTTATTTTTACACCATTTTCCCACAATTCGTCAAACTGCTCCTTGCAGTATTTAACATCTACATTGCCATCCAATGCAACGTTTAGTTCATAGCGATTTTCTTTCTTATCAGATTCTTTAAAAGTTCCAAGTCCAGAATCAGAAATATTGGAAGAACCCATAATCACGCATCCACCTGCATTTTGCCAAATTTTTTCAATTTTTGTGTCATATCCTTTTGGTAAACACAAATAAAACTTTGCGTGCAAGTTCTTTGAGCAGTGTATTTTCATTTCTACCTTGCCATTTTTAAGATCTTCGCAAAGTTGCAAAATACCTTCTTCCACTTCTGCTGAGTATTTTGCTTCTTTTATATCTTTTATGAACTCTTCCGTATATAATTCTTTTGCTTTTTCTTCGCTACCTAGCATAAGGAATGCTTTATTGTGTCCTTTAAAAATATCATCTATATTTATGCCAATCAAAATTTGAATTTTTTCAAGATTCTCTAGCTCTTTTCTTAGTTTAAAATAACCAGATGAACGAAAATATCCAGATACTGCGTGAAATGTGTTGAATGCAGGCATATATTCTGCAATTTCTTTGAATTTATCAAAAATAGTTTTCTCTGTGTTGTTAAAGAAATTGCTAGTACCGCTCATTTTCGCTCCTTATATATGGAAACCCAATACGCTTTATCCGCTAACAGTTCCTTTTGAATCTCGACATCAAAACGTTTAATATCTTTCTCCGTTAAAACTCCATCTCGGAAAAGATAAAAAACCGTATCATAATAATATGAACCGGTCAAATAATCATACCGACTGGCAATATATTTATTGAAAGTCATAATCATTTTAAACAAGTCAAGATAGTGCTCATGTGGATTTTCTTTTATCTTCTTTGTGTCATTGACAAATTTTGCCGTTTTTTTCATAAACGATCTACATTGCCGTTGAAGCCCAAGCTGTATTAACTCACGAGTAATTTTTTTCTGGCTTTTTGTTAATTCCATAATTTTTCTCCAATGGTAAAATAATGCTCATCCGCCACATACTCTTCTGGCAGAGCTTCTATTTTCATCAACATTGTTGTTGCGGTCATTTTCACTCCTTATATGTGGAAATATAGAAAAATCTCTTGGCTCATACAATTGCTTCCATATATGGATTCATTATTTTCAGAACCCTGTCAACTTTTGCGGCTTCCATCAGTTCATCCATAGTTGCTTTGCGTGAGTGTCTGGCATTGCGCAATGCTTCAATGGCTAATTTTAATTCTTAATATACCGCACGCTGAACAAGCCTAATTTATCGAATTTGTCCCATTTAATACGTTCTTCATTTGTGTATATATTACGTGCAATGGCATTTTCCGTATCGTAATTTGTGGAAGTCCACCAATAGCCGCTATGGTCAATATTGTAGTATTTGGCACCTATAGTGCTGTCGCCGGTAGGATAGGGAGCACCGATGCCGCCAAGCAAAGGAGCAAAGCCGAATTTTTCTGCCGATTTTTTGTCTATCAAGTTTTCCCATTCGTTACTTGCTGGCAAATGCCAACCCTCAGGGCATATTTTTTGGGCTGTGTACCAATTATATAATCTGCCATATTTGTAGCAGTTTTGGAATTGGTTATCATAACATTTTGAAAATCGTGTTTCGTGATTCAAATTCTCTGCCATCCAGGTTTTGTTGCCTATAACAATGGTTTTATATGTTTTGCCGTAGATTGTTGCGGAACCATAGGTTTGCCCAAATATTGCATTTATAATTTTTACCGTTATTATTAATGCAAATACCACACCGAGCAATGCAATATTTCGTAAATGTTTTCCCGATTTGACAAATTTTTCAATTTTTTCATCTAATTTTTTTAGATATTTTTGCATCATAATCTGGTATTTTTCCATGTTGGGAATATAGTAAAAATTTAACTACATTATATAAATGTTTAAATGGATTGTTCTGCTTTTTATAATAGGCTTAATGCTTTATTTTTATTATCACAATAGTAAGGAACCGGAAGTTGAAAACGTGGAATTGGCAGTAGAAAGCATAAAACCGGAAATTGAAAAATATGATAGCGTTGTTAGCGTTGATAAAGTTGATAGCACAAAGAGCATAGATAGCAGCGCAAGCGTTGCCAAGAAGCCTGCAAATATGCAAGTGGAAATGCTGGATGTCGGGCAAGGTTTGGCGTTTTTAATTCAAGCACCCAAATGTGCTGTTATGTATGATACGGGAACTCCAAAAAGTGGCATAGATACTATGCTTGTGAATAGGAAAATTACAAGGTTGTGTTCGGTGATATTAAGCCATTGGCACGATGACCACGCAGGGGGATTGCCTGTGCTTGCAAAAATGGTTAAGGATAAAAAATTGAAAATCAACAGATTGCTTGTTTCCCACGATTACCATTTGAAAAACAAATTGAGAGATTCGGTTGTTGCGGAATTTGAGCGGCTGAATATTCCGATTTACGAGAGGCATAGGGGAGATACCATAGGGGATTTTGCGCCTTTTACGGCGAGTGTGTTATGGTCAGATAAAAATGATTCTTCTGTTACTGCAAATAGTGCGAGTATGGTGGTGCATTTGAGCGGCGGCAAGAGAAGTTTTTTGCTTACGGGCGATTTGGAATCTAAACAGGAAACTGCATTGCTGGCTTTGGAACCAAATTTAAAAATTTATGCTTTGCAAGTAGGGCATCACGGTTCCCGATATAGTTCCTCCGCGCAATTCTTGGCTCAACTCAAGCCGCAGAAAGCATACATAAGCGCAGGGAAAGCAAACAGGTACAAGCATCCGCATAAAGAAACTCTTGAACGGCTCAACGCCATTATGCCGGATTCCAATATATTCAGGACTGATGTTCTTGGCGGTGTTAAGTTTGAGATGGGGTTTTGATTTACTATCTTCACAATATGCGTGAATTCAACGTAACTGGCCTATGCATTCCAAGCAAGCATTATATGGCGGATATTTCAGAGAAAATCTGCCAAATTATGGCTATGGTTGAAAAGGGGCAGTATTTCACCATAAACCGAGCTAGACAATACGGCAAAACCACAACTCTTTGGCTTCTAGATGACGAGCTTACAAAGCAAGGTTATGCCATTGCACACATAAGTTTTGAAGGAATAGGAGATACTCCATTTGAAAACGAGGAAAATTTTTGTCAGAACATAATAGAGCAAATATCCAGAGCCATAGACAGAACAGACCACGAATTCGCAAAGATTTGGATTGATGATTCTGTAAAAACATTCAAGAAGTTAGATATATTTTTAGATAAAACTTGTAAAGATAAAAAAATCGTTTTAATAATAGACGAAACTGACAAAACATCCAATAATCTTGTGTTTTTGCGATTTATAGGAATGCTTAGAGATAAGTATTTGCTTAGGGAAAAATCGGGAGCAACATTTCAGTCTGTTATTCTCTGCGGTGTTTACGACATTAAAAACCTTAAACTCAAAATGCTCCAAGCAGGCACACACCAATTGCAAGACGGCGAAAAACGCATAAATTCCCCTTGGAACATAGCCGTTGAATTTAAGATTGATATGTCGCTTAACGAAAAAGAAATCGCCTCAATGCTTAGGGAATACGAAAATGACCATAAAACTGGAATGAACATAGAGGCTATATCAAAGGAAATCAGAGCTTATACCAATGGCTACCCATACTTGGTTTCCAGGATTTGCCAAAGAATAGAAGAAGATTTAAATAGGGATTGGACTATAAGTGGAGTTCAAAACGCAGTAAAGGAAATTCTCTTTGAGCAAAGCACGTTGTTTGATGATATTTTTAAAAATATAGAAAGCTACTCCGATTTGAAAGAATTGCTCAGAGAGTTAACCGTTGGAAACAGGGCTTATTCTTACAACATAGACAACCAAGCCATTCAATTTGCATCCATTTTTGGGATAGTGGAAAAAAGAGGAACCTTGGTAGCAATACACAATAGAATTTTTGAGGTTAGAATAACTAATTATTTTGCATCCGAAAAAGAGATGGAAAGGAATAGAATAATACCCAGCTCGATAATAAATTTGGTGGCAGGCAAAGAGAAATTCGATATGCCTTTGTTTTTGGAAAAATTTACAAATCATTATTATGAAATATATCACAATAAAGACATAGATTTTTTGGAAAGGGAATGTCGCCTGCTTTTCATAACCTATTTAAGACCTTATATAAACGGCACGGGTTTTTATCATTTGGAAAGCGAAACGAGAGACGGCGAAAGGACGGATGTCATAATAGATTATCTTTCCGAGCAGTTTGTGGTGGAGTTGAAGCTATGGTATGGAGATGTTGCTCACGAGGAGGCTTTTGAGCAGATAGCTGAATATTTGGAGAGCAAGAACAAAGATGTGGGTTACCTGCTCACTTTTGATTTTCGTAAAACAGCGAATGTAGGTAAACCGCAGATTGGGTGGGTGGAGCATAGAGGCAAAAGGATTTTAGATGTGATGGTGGGGGTTTAGCTTTGCCTAAACTCTTATATTGAAAATGAGAAGAAAAGATAGAGAGATAATCGGCATAGGCGAGAAATTGAAAATTATTGCAAAGTGCAAAATTTGTAGGCTTGGGTTATGTGAAAATAATTATCCGTATATTGTGCCGTTGAATTTTCGGGGAAAGAAAAACACATTTAGGAGAATAAAATGCCAAGAGCGACTAGCAAATGAGAGTTGCATTTTTGACCAGAGGGTAATCAGATGGAAATTGTTGAGTGATATGTTAGCAAAAGAAATTTACACTCACCTTGACAACGATTTCATTAAATCTGGAATCAGCGATGATTGGTATAGGTATATGACTGAACTTGAACCTTTTATATGCGATAATTTCAAAAATCGCGATATGGGTTTGACTGGATAATTGGCGGCACTCATTATTCGTCAGAGAAGTTTGCCTGCATAGCGATGTGCAAATATTTTTCAAAATTAGGTCTTCCGGCAGAGTTTATAGAAGACGAACCTTGTTTTGAGGATATGTGAGGGTTTTATCATTTTTCCCTTCAATCCCACATATTCGGCAACTTCTTCGTCTTCCAAGACATCTTTTAATGCTTCTTCTTGCTCTTTTGTGGGTTTTGGTTGGCTCATGGTTTTATAGTATAGAAAGTGTTTGGGATTAATGGCGGCGAACCTATGGCTGTGGATTGGGGGATTTTGTATATTTTACTATGGAGAATAAAAGATATAGGAATTTATGAACAATAATGAATTTCGTTGCAACTGCGTTGAAATGACGCGATTTATTAAAGATAAAATTGATGCGGAATTTTTTGCCCTTGCTTCTTTTTGAAGGGGAAGAGCGATTAAATTGCCGAAGCCGCCTTTTGGCATTGTATCCTGATTGGGGAAAAAGCGGTCAAAGGAATCAAGCCCGATTTCAGGCCGTCTGTCCAAAGTGCGGGTCATTAGAAAAGTGCCGAGTTTTCTGGCTTTTGCCGCCGGAACGGGACTGTCAAAGAAAATCCATACATGAGCACCGTTTCCTGAGCGGGAACGTTCCAAGGCGGCGGTTATTCCTTCCAGCTTGCAAGTTTCGGCAAAGGCTTTGGCATCTTCTTTCCAAGCCTCTTTGTCGAAATCCACTGCTAGAAAATGGCAGGTTTCGTTTTGCAATAAGGGATAGACTCCCATAACGATGGTGCCGGAAAGGTGGTTTCTAATCACTGCAATTGCCGCAGCTTGCCTTTGGCTTTTTGCATACTCCTTTTGCCCATTCATTTCGGCACACAGGCTGGTAGCCGGATTTTCCGGTTTTCTTGCTTTCGAAGCGTTTGGCATATACGTCTTCTCTGCCTTTGAACATTGAGCGAAATAGGGTGATTTTGGTTTCTGGGGTGGAATGGTTGTTTATCTGTTCCTGTGTTGCTGTGGATATTTTTGTTTCTTCAAGCTGGCGTTTTTTGTCGGCTAGCAATTGCTCTAATTCTGCAATTTCTTTTTCCAGGATTGAGGGGGAGGTTTCGGTCATTTCAGTTTTGCAAGTTTTTTTACAGCACGATCAAAATCACTTTCCATCTGCCGCATTTCACGAGAACGGTATGTTTCAAATTCTTTTTCCGCTTTTTCGATAGCCTGTTTATGGGAAATATGCCCTGTTCCTTTCAAAACTTCGCGCCGCAACGCAATAATCTGATTGTCCAATGCAGCAATCCAATCTGCCATAGCCATAGGTCGTTGTTCCAATGCCGTAAACTCTGCATAGTCCAAGAATTGAGATACAAGCAGATTAAGCCGAGTAAGCTCAATCTCAGACAAATAATTCTTGGCAATCTTCACATCGTCCTTGGTAATGTAATCGCCTTTGAAGTTCGTCATACCGATAAGCGGTTTTTTATTGTCCACCCTGTCATAGATAATCTCTGCCGCCGTGTGAGAATGTACCGCAAAATGCAATTTGTTTTGAACTGTTGCAAAAAACTTTTTTGTCATATCCGAACGCGGATCGTAATCAATGGCTGTAGCGTAAATATCTGTAACTTGTTGATAAAAATTTCGCTCAGAAGAACGAATATCGCGAATGCGTTGGAGAAGTTCACGAAAATATCTACTGCCGCCTTGCTTCAAGCGTTCATCGTCTAAAGCAAAGCCTTTTTGAATGTACTCGTGCAACCGCTGAGTTGCCCAACGGCGAAAACGAGTGGCTATCTGAGACTGCACCCGATAACCAATGGCGATAATCATATCAAGGTTGTAATGGTCTATACTCCGCTCAACCTGCCGCTTGCCTTCGGATCGAACTAACAAGAAATTCTTGTAAGTTGATTTTAACTCTAATTCGCTATCAGCATAGATATTTTTAATATGCTGGTCTATGTTTTGCTGTGTTGTATCGTAAATCTCAGCTATTTGAAGCTGTGTCAGCCATAAATCCTCGCCCGAAAAGCGTACATTTACTCTGGTGACACCGTTTTCGTCTTGGTATAGAATGATGTTATTTTCGGGTTTGCCCATTATGGATTTGCTTTTTTTAGCAGTCATTTATTATCCCTTTGAAATACGTTATGGTAAATATAGGAAATATTTAAGCAAGAAGTCTTTTCATTTTACCTTAGCAAAATGTATTCTTTGTGAAGTTAGAAAAATTTACTTTTTTCCTTTAAAGGCTATGAGTCTATTTTGGGAACCGATTGGGTATAATAAGAAAATTGGCTCAATCGGCTCATTTTTAAGAAAATCCTAAAAAATACGGGAAAAACGGGATTTTTACAAAAAAATAAAAAAATGGATTATTCCCCCTTGACAGTGTTTTAAGAAATTACTATATTTTAAGAGTTAGAACATCACGATACCTAGTGTATAACGGATAAATCAGACTGCCTACGGCTTTTTCTAACAAAAAAGAACTTCAACATGAGGGTTTTCTATGGAAAACGAAAAAAGATGTCCAAAAACAGATTGTGAGTCGCGGAGTGCCTATTCTTCTTTGGAAGAGGCTGAAAAAGCTGCTACACACATAAGAAATCACTTTGGCTGGGATCCCGTTTCTTATCGGTGTCCAAAGTGCAATAAATATCACCATTCTCCAGTATCTAACCATACGCCAAGTAAACCTTGCCCAGACTGTGTTGATGGTAAAGGGGAACCCAAGCAACTTTACGAAACACTTGAAGCTGCTCGCCGTAGGGCTGATATTATATATAACAAACGAGGAACGAAATTATATATTTATCATTGTTATTATCAACCAGGATATCACCTAACAAAGAACAAAGGGGTGAGACATGGCATGTACTAAAGTAGAAGTATCCGCATTAAAAAGAGATGTTCTTGAACTATTTGAAGATCTAGAATCTAAAGAGTGGCCTTTACCCAAAGGAAAGATTATAGACACATTTATAGAATATTGTGGACAGGAAGAGGAATGCGAAGATATACGTTCTTTCTTCAAAAATTGGTTGAATACGTTTCATTTTTCTATTTATGATAGGGATGAGGAATGTTTTCACAGTTATCCTAGAATATTTTTTTGGTTAGTTAGTTTGAAAATAGCTCGTTTCGAACATAAAGGTGAATCAGAATTAGAAAAGCGCATTATTGGCTTTACAGAACGTATTATTTTACAGAAAGATAAATTATTGCTTGTTAAAGAGATTAGCGAGTTTATTAGCGAAAAAACACATGGTTTAAATATCAGCAATTATTCTAACCATGAAGATTGGTCAAAAGCAGACAAAATAGTATGGCATTTTAACCCATGCATCTTTTTAAGAAAAAAAGAAAATGGTACGAACAAATTTTATCCTTATGACTTATATGAAAAAATAAAAGAAGTAATTCCTCCAATATTCCAAAGCAGTTTCAAATACGAATCTTCGCCCGATTTTGTAGGTTTTAATTCTAATGAAAATTTGGAAGTGTCTGATACTGAAAATAAAAAAAATGAGCCTAAACCAGAATTACCAGAAAACATTTTGTCTCAGGAAATGTCTGAGAATGAAATAATTGAAAAATTAAAAGAATATGGCGGGGCATTATTAGACAAGGCGGCAGAAGATAAAAACGAATGTGTCTATAAATTTATAATGCAAAAAATGGGTATTCCATTATGGTCTGGAGAAACGGACGAGGAATTTATTGACTACGTATTAAAAGCAGAGATAAAAAAATGCGGTAGTGGTCGCATTTCATTTACTGATAAGTATTATTATAGTTCTGTTGAGGTTAAAGATGATGTGATAATTCGAAATAGTATTCATAATCAAAAAAGCCATTTTTATGATGATGATTTTTCAAATAAAGTAAGCAAAGTATTTTTGCATAGAGAGGATTTAATTGAACGAATTTTACAAGTTTCTTTAAATGAAATTGTTTTTAGTGGTGGAAAACGCTTAGAAAATATTTCAAAAAAAATACACCTATTGACGTTGATAGGAACTAAAAAATCATTTTTAAAAATTTGGGAAGTTCTCGGAACAAGAAAGTGTAATTATGATGAAAAGCTCTATGTAGAAATTATAAATAAATGGGACGAACATTTTCCAATAAAATTATTGAGAAAAGAAATTGAAAATAAAAACGAGGTATGTATTTTGGCAATTAGACATTCTAAAAATGAATATGCCGTAAGGTCACTTTTTGCCATATTATACAAAAATTCAACCATTAACCTATGTACATCTACAAGTAATAGCGGACATTTAGACTATATAGACTATTACAAATTGCTAATAAATCTATCTGTATCTATTGATGATTTATCTGGTGACGATTTAGAACATGTTTTATTTTTTGTCAATGCTGCTATTAGTGGGTGGTATTCGCCTTATCATAAAAAATTATTATTGGATATTATTGACATAATGAAAAACGGTGGAATATTCGGACAAAAGATTAAAAAAATGCTTGAAAAATTAAATATAGATTTGACTCATAAATTTACATATGAAGAATTTAATGAGGGGAAATTGAATAAAGATAAGGTTCCATTTGCTTTGTGGCATGAGTATAGCAATTCTCCAGATTATATTAAAGCTAAATTTTGGGTATATGAACATAAAGAACTTGATTTGCGGCATGATTCTGCATTTAGTAGCAGTTATTATAAAGAGTTTCGAAACATAATGTTGGAGAAACCATTTTTCTTTCCAGAATATTCTATTGAAAATATAAATATAATGGATAATTATTTTTATAGAGAATTACCATTTCTTGATTTTGCACGTCAATTCGAATCACAAAGAATAAAAGATGCTTTTTTATGGAAAAATTACTTGCGAAAACTCATAGAAGAATCATATAATAATTTCGAACAAGAAAAATGTGAAAAACTATTACTCCCCATTATTCCAGAATACGCCGAATATTTATTGAGCAGAACAGATGATATGTTTTCTATAGCAATAGAAAATATTCCATACAACGAATATAAAACCTTTTTGACAGAAAGTCGCAAACTGCAAATTAAAATTTGCTTGAAGAATAACACTATCCAAAAAGAAGAATTTGATAATTTAATTGCATTAGCGGAGAATCCTAAAATGAATTATTATGCTTGGTCTGATAAAGAAATTAAAGATTGTCTATCGTCAGGTACAGATTTAGAAAAATTAAACGCAATTCTAGAACCTAAATTTATGGTTCGTATTTTTGAAAAATCAATTTTGTGGGTAATGGAACATAGAGATTCTGAATTATGGCTGGAAGATAAAGATTATGAATTGCTAGGTGCCCCTTGGTTTGGAGTACAAATTTTTGATAAAAGTTACAGAGACCGCCCATCTATTTGGGCAAAGCATTTAATGAAAATAATAGACGAATGGAATGGCTCTGAAAATATGTTGAAAAAAATTTGTACCGCTCTAGGACATTTACGAGAACCTTTAGGTAGCAAAGTTCCTATAAAATTAAGAGAAATTGCGGAAAATCCTCAAAACGAAAATATTAAGGAAGACATTCTTATTCAACTCTCTTTATTCAATCATGAAGAGTTTAGGAAAATGCATCATAGAGGAAATGAAGAAAAAAGGGTTAAATTATGTAAAAGAGAATTGATAATAGGTCAAAATAAAGAGGTGAGAAAGAAAATGCAAGAGTAATTTTTTGGATATATGAAAAGTTTTTGAATTGGCTTGCAATAGCATGTTGATTTGGTTCAGGTAGCTTCGCTACACTTTTCAAACAAGAAAATGTTAATCAATAGGAGTACAATATGCAAACCACTTACAACTGGCACATTACAGAAATGTGCAACTACAAATGTGAATTTTGCTTCGCAAAATGGAAAAATCCAAAGGAAATTTGGAAAGACCAAGATGCTGTTCGCAAAATTCTAAATGAGCTTTCCAACAAAGAAGCCGCTTATCGAAAGTTCGGCGGAACGGGGAAGCCTATCAGGATAAACTTCGCAGGAGGTGAACCGCTAATTCTTTACAAGGAATTTTTAGCGATTATCAAACTTGCAAAGGAAATGAAGTTTGAAACATCCATAATTACCAATGGCTCGTTCTTGAAACGCAATCAAGATATATATAAATACATTGATATGCTTGGAATTTCCATAGACAGCCTAAACACAGATGCTTGTCGCAAAATTGGACGTTGCGACAAGAGCGGAAAAGTTCTAGAAAAGGAACAAATAAGAAAATTGCTCATTAGTGCAAGGGCAGAAAATCCCGATATATCCGTAAAATTCAATGTAACTGTTAATAGGCATAATTACAACGAATGTGTAGTTGAGCAATTGCAGGAATTTACTCCAAACAGAATAAAAATTCTGAGGCAGCTGCCTTTTCGCGATAATCAGGGAATAACCAAAGAACAATGGTCAAATTTCTTGATGCTTAACAAAAGGTTTTTTGGAGAAAATGCCATTGTTGAAGACAATGAGGATATGATTCATAGTTACCTGATGATAGATCCGAGAGGAAGATTTTTTCAAAATGGAAATAAGGAAGACTATATTTACAGCGACCCAATTCACGAAGTTGGTTTGGAAAAAGCACTTTCACAGATTAAATTCAGTAAAGAGAAATTTATGAGTAGATACAAGGACACCACAAAAAATGAGGAGGTTTTATGAAAACAAACAAAATAACCATAAGCGGTTATGCAGGAACTGGCAAATCTACAGTTGGAAAGATTCTTGCGGAAAAACTTGGCTACCGATTTTTATCGGTTGGAAATTTTACCAGAGAATTTGCCGAAAGGGAATTCGGAATGAATATAAACGAGTTTCAGGCAAAATGCAAGGAAAAACCCGACCTTGATGACCTTATCAATTTTAAATTTCGCGACCTATGCAATAGAGAAGAAAACATAGTTGCGGACTTCCGATTGGGTTTTCATTTTGTTGAAAATTCGCTGAATATTTTATTTGTCCTATCTGAGGAGGAGGCTTTTAAACGGCTTGCAAAAGCAGACAGAAAAATGGAGCGAACGGATTTTGAAAGTATTAAAATACGAAACGAAAATATGAGGCAACGTTTTATTGAAAAATTTGGAGCTGATTTTGCGAATGAAAACAACTACCATTTGGTCATTGATACAGGCAAAAAAACGCCGAATGAAATTGCGGAGCGACTCATTGAATTTTTCCTAAGGTAGACATAATGGAAACAGATTTTGTCTTTTGACAATTTACTATCTTCCACTATATGCGTGAATTCAACGTAACCGGTCTCTGCATTCCAAGCAAGCATTATATGGCAGATATTTCAGAGAAAATCTGCCAAATTATGGCTATGGTTGAAAAGGGGCAGTATTTCACTATAAACAGAGCAAGGCAATACGGCAAAACCACAACAATAAGACAATTAGAAAAGATTTTATTGGAAAACGGCTATCAGGTAGCCCGAATAAGCTTTGAAGGCATAGGAGACACTCCTTTTGAAAATGAGGAGCATTTTTGTCAAAATATAATAGACCAAATATCCAAAGCGATAAACAGAACAAGCGCAGAATACGCAAAAGTTTGGGTAAATGATTCTGTAAAAACATTCATAGAATTATCCGCATTTCTGAATAAAATTTGCAAAGACAAAAAAATTGTTTTAATAATAGACGAAACAGATAAAACTTCCAATAACTTTGTATTTTTGCGATTTATAGGAATGCTTAGAGATAAGTATTTAGAAAGAGGCAATGAAGATTCTGCTACATTCCAGAGCGTTATCCTGGCAGGTGTTTACGACATTAAAAACCTTAAACTCAAAATGCTCCAAGCTGGTACGCATCAATTGCAAGACGGCGAAAAACGCATAAACTCCCCTTGGAACATAGCGGTTAATTTTAAGGTTGATATGTCGCTCAACGAAAAAGAAATCGCTTCAATGCTTGCGGAATACGAAAACGATCATAAAACAGGGATGGATATAAATGCGATAGCGAAAGAAATCAGAGCCTACACTAGCGGTTATCCTTACCTAGTTTCCAGAATTTGCCAATGCATAGAAGAAGATTTAAACGGAGATTGGACTGTAAATGGAGTTCAAAACGCAGTCAAGGAAATTCTTTTTGAGCAAAGCACGTTGTTTGACGATATATTCAAAAATATAGAGAGCAATCCCGATTTGAAAGAATTGCTTAGAGAGTTAACGGTTGGGAATAGGGCTTATTCCTACAACATAGACAATCAAGCGATTCAAATAGCCTCTATTTTTGGCATAGTGGAAAAAAGAGGAACTTTGGTAGCCATACACAATAGAATATTTGAGGTTAGAATAACTAATTATTTTGCGTCTGAAAAAGAGTTGCAAGATAGCAAATTGACAATGAGAACTTCTGTAGAATATATAACTGCAGGGAACAAACTTAATATGCCTATGCTTTTGGAAAAATTTGCAAACCATTATTACGAAATGTATAATAGCAAAAACATAGATTTTTTAGAAAGAGAATGTCGCCTGCTTTTTATAACTTATTTAAGACCTTGTATAAACGGCGCTGGTTTTTACCATTTGGAAAGCGAAACAAGAAGCGGTAAGAGAACTGATGTTATAATAGATTACAATTCTGAGCAGTTTATTCTGGAACTGAAACTGTGGTATGGAGATGTAGCTCACGAGGACGCTTTTGAGCAAATAGCGGAGTATTTGGAAAGCAAGAACAAAGATGTTGGCTACTTGTTGACTTTTGATTTTCGCAAAACAGCGAATGTAGGCAAACCGCAGATTGGGTGGGTGGAGCATAGGGGTAAGAGGATTTTAGATGTGATGGTGGGGGTTTAGGGTATAAATTGGGCGCTAAGGGAATAAAGACAGGATAATTTTCTATATTTTTACTTGAAATAGCATACTCAGGAGAATAAAATGAGTGAAGAAAAAAGTCTAAAAGAAGCACTCAAAGAGCTTGATAAGGTACAGGTTGATGATTCACTTATAAGTGAGGTTGAAAATCTTTACGAAGTCGATTTGTCCGATGAACTCAAAAAAATTATCTCTTTAAATAAAGAAGGAGTTTTTTATAGCGACTTGGCATCGCTTGAGGGGTTATCAGCCGATAATATACTAGATGAGTCTGATGATTTGGCGTCTGAGTGTACGGAGTTAGATTTGTTGCCGTTATTTGATATTGGCGATAACAATTATATCGTTTATAACCTCAATAAAAAGTGCTGGTCTAAATTCAACCTTGGCGAAGGTTCTCTATTTGAAGAAGCTCAGAATTTGTTGGAGTACCTAAAATAATAAAAGGAGATAGTTCTATGAAAGCAAAGCACTTTTCAGCATTTGTTTTGGCATTGGTTGTTGCTACATTCGTATTGGGTTGCACATCGGGTTGCAATAGAGGAATTGGACCGCAAAACCAAAGCACCATTTCTGTCTCTGGAACAGGCACGGTATCGGCACGGCCGGATATTATTCAGATGAGCATTACTTTGAGCAAGGTTGCTCCAACAACCAAAATGGCTCAAGAAGAGGTGAGCAGAATGGTTAGGCAGGCGATGAAAATATTAAAAGATGCAAACATTGAAGATAAAAATATAAACACCGCATCGCTTAGGTTTAGCTCAGAATATGATTATAGCAAACATCCGCGTATTTTAATTGGGCAAAAAGCCGAACAGGGCATAACTTTTTCTATTGAGGGTATCAACAACGACAGTGCAAAGGCGTCTGGAATAATAGACCAGCTTATCCAAATCAATGGAATAGAATTAAATCAAGTGAATTTTAGCGTAAAAAATCCAACGGAATATTTTGTTAAATCCCGCGAGCTTGCATATAAAAAGGCTGTTGAAAAAGCCAATCAATATGCGGAACTGTCAAAACTTAAAATAGTCAAAGTATTGAGCATATCGGAAAATGGATTTCAGCCAATTTCGCCTATACAAAATAGG
>Ga0268262_10002593_pt1 | contig 20695 bp, 23 predicted proteins | sample TergutNc150P3_FD_190354 | JGI IMG/M metagenome (GOLD analysis project Ga0268262, IMG submission 190354) | Nasutitermes corniger P3 segment gut microbial community from laboratory colony in Florida, USA - Nc150 P3 (SPAdes) (version 2) | ecosystem: Host-associated > Arthropoda: Insects >... | reverse complement strand
GCCCTCGGCGGCTTGTGACGAAACCGTCACAGCGTAAATGCCGCCTGAGCCTCCCCGGTATAAAGCCGTAGCCGCCTGTGAGGAGTGGGGCAGGGGGACGGTCTCTCCTGTTTTAAGGTTAATCGTCATGAATGGCGTATTGCCTGAGACAGCGCTGCGTCCAAGAATAAGCTGGTCGCTGTTTAAAAAGGCGGCGTCCATAAGGCCCACTGAAAAAAAAGTATAGAGCGGGTTTTTTTCGGCAGCGGCGACAGAAAGGTTTCCGGTAGTATCAAGAAACAGCGCTTTGCCGCCAAAGGAAACAGCCGAATGAATCGGGGATTTCGCGTTTATTCCGCTTAACGTTTTAAATTGGCTTCCGGGTTCAACTGATCGAACAGCCGGGTTGAGCCGGGTATTCTTGTCATGCCAGAAAATAAACTGCGAGGCGCCCGATGCGCCGCCGCTTTCCTGATCAGGCTCCGCGTTAAAAGCGGTAACACGGTTATAGCCCGCGTCGTTTTTTTCAAGGTTGATCGAGCTTCCGTCGGAAAAATGCTGATACTCCAGCGGCATAAAACCAAAGTACCCATTATCGCTGATAAAAGCCATGGTTGAGCCGGATACCGCGGCGTCAATAATAAGGATTTGCTCTCTTGAGTAAAAGACGCGGGTTCTGCCGTCAGATGTCGCGGATAACAAAGAGCCGTCCGAATTCCCGAAGAAGGCGGCTCCGCCGGTTCCGGCGTAAACGGCGCTGAAACGCCTGTTCGCGCCTGAGGCTGAAATGGAATAATTACTCCGGGTGACAAGGCCGCCGCTTTTATCCACCGTGAAACGATATATTTCAGCGGCGTTGTTTTTTTGAGCCATGCAGATAAAATCATCGCCGTCGGCGCAAAGCAGGGAGCCGTTGGGGATGGAAGCGTTCCTCGCGAGCACTTCCCCTGAAGTGGCGTGAACAATAACCAGCCCTTCCGCGTTAACGCCGGCGAGATAGCGGTTGTTGCTGAAAAGAACCGTTGAAGACATGTTCGGCGGTGCGGCAAAAACGCCGGTGCTGTTTCCTGATTCAATATCCCAATAGGAAATTTCGCCTGAGGTCAGGTAGACCATCATGTTCCGTTCCGATCTGCCGGTAAGGGCAAGGCCGGCGGTTCCGGTCAGCGATTGCAGTGAGGGCTGCACAACGCCCGAATTGGCGTTGATCAGGACAAGGGCCGTTCTGCCGGTTCTGGCGGCGATAATAAAATTTCCGCCAGCCGAGTAGGAAATATAAGTGATTGGATCCCTGAATTGCGAGGAGAATTTTTTTTGCCGGTCCCTGTAATTCCAGACCGAAATAATGTACAGGCCCATTCCGTCGTTTTCGACCACGCAGACCTCGTCCCTTCCCGGCCTTCCGGCCATAGCCGTGATACGGTACGGGCTGATCTGAAAACGGTCCACCGCCGCCGCGCTGTTTACGCTCCATACGCAAAGAAAGCCGTCTTCACCGGCGCTGACTATTGAGTCGCCCCTTTGAAATATGGAGCTGACAGGTTTTCTGTGGCCGCCCGGTGTTGACGTGAACGCCCAGTCCGCCGCGTAGAGGGGCGAAAACCCGGCGAGGATAAAGCCTGCCAGGGGCAGGGCGAAGAGGCAGGGTTTGAAATTAAATTTTTTCGCGAAACTGATGAATTTCAACTAACGCCTCCATCTCCTCCGCTAAAAATTATCTGTGGGCCAGGTACATTATATCCCCAAAGAGGGCGAAAAGCATCAATCCTGAAATAAGCGCCACGCCCACGGTCTGGAACGCCCTTATCGCCTTTGGGTGAAGCGGCTTGCGGCGTATCCATTCGACAATAGCCAGAACGATCATGCCGCCGTCCAGAACGGGCAGGGGAAGGAGGTTCATTACGCACAGGGCGATTGAGATAAGGGCGAGAAAATCCGCCAGGGAACGAAGGCCGGTTTTGAAGCTCCGCCCGAAACCTTCCGTGGCGATGTCGCCTACCATATAGGTAATGCGAACCGGCCCGGAAACCGCCTCTGTAAGCTCTATGCCCTTAAAAAGAAGGGAAAGGCTTCGCAGTGATATAACCAGGGTCTTCCAGCTTTCAGACACGCCTTTCGCCACGGCGGCGGGCGGTGAAAGCGGCGGAGTCCTGTACGTTACCCGCGGCCATAAAATGCCCAGATCGTTCCCGCCTGATTCTGAAAGGACCATTTCCGTTCTACCTTCAACGCCGTTACGCGCATAGTCAATCGAAGCTGTCCCTGTGCCGGCAGAACCGGCGGGGCCTGTTTCCAGGGCCTTCAAAAATTCGATGGTATTGACAACGGGCCTTCCGTTCACGGCTGTTATGCGATCACCCGGCAAAAGCCCTGCGATAGCGGCGTCGCTGCCGGGGATTATATCGTTAATTACGGTATCGGTCCAAAAGTAAACGCCTATCCTTCCCATCCCGGTGCTTTTGTCGAGGTTGGGCTTTACAAACAGGGTCGTTTTTTGGCCTTCCCTGTCCACGGTAACGGGCAGGGTTTTTTCCGGGTTTATGGCGATGTTCTCCTGGACTTCATGGTAGTAGCTGGTTTTTTTGCCGTTTACCTCGATTATGCGGTCGCCTGTTTTAAAGCCAGCCTCGTCCGCCGGGTATTTGTTTTCGCTGTTAAGCTCTGACGCGAGCACGATGCGGTTATCAAGGGTCTGCATCTCAAAGCCTATGCCCCAAATCAGCGAAAGCACCAGAGCGGCGAAAACCAGATTGAAAAAGGGGCCACCGAAACAGGCGACTATCCTTCCAAAGGGGCTTGTCCCAAAGAAGGTTCCTTTTTCCGGCTTTTCCCCTTTGGCGCTGTTTTTCCAGACTTCCTCGAATTCATTGTCGCCGCGCATTTTGCAATAGCCGCCCACGGGGAACATCCCCAGCCGGTATTCTATGCCTTTGATTTTCTTTTTTAGAAAGGGCTTTCCCCATCCTATTGAAAAAGCCTCGACATCAATGCCGGCGAGCCGGGCGCAGATAAGGTGTCCCAGCTCATGCACGAATACTACTATCCCCAGGCCGAAGAGCCCGAGTAAAATTTTAACCAATATCATTTTATTTCCTTTTCAGCCAATATTCTGGCGCGCCTGTCAGCATCCATTACGGAGGCTATGTCAGCGGGTTGGGCGCTCCAGTCTCTATCTAAAACATACCGTGTTACGCGCGCAATATCAAGGAAGCCTATGCGCCCCGCGAGGAAAGCGGCGACCGCGGCCTCGTTTGCCCCGTTGTACGCGCAGGGGTAAAGCCCGCCTTTTTTAATCGCCTCGTACGCGAGGGGCAGCATTGGGAATTTTTTCGGGTCGGGCCGGCAGAATTCCAGGCTAAGGGCGCTGAAATCCAGCTGCCCAAAACCCCAGTCTCCGTTTAATTCCGGGGGCGGCATTTCCGGCCAATACAGCGCCTTGAGAATTGGCAGCCTCATGTCGGGGCGCGATAACTGGGCGTAAATTTCCCCGTCTTTCAATCTGATCATCGAGTGCACGATACTCTGGGGGTGGATCACCACTTTGATTTTTTCAGGGGGCAGGGGCTGTACGTTGGCCAGCTGCTGTCCTTTGGACAGCTTAAACAGCCTTGAGGCCTCAATCACTTCCAGCCCCTTGTTAGCCATGGTAGCGGAATCTATGCTGATCTTCGCCCCCATGTTCCAGGTGGGATGGGCAAGCGCGGCTTTGGGGCTGACCTTTTCCATTTCCTCAATGGAATAATTTCTGAAAGGGCCCCCTGACGCTGTAAGGATAATCTCTTCAAGATTGTCATTGTTTTCGCAATGGGCTTCCAGCAGATGAAAGATCGCCGAGTGCTCCGAATCAACAGGAATTATGTTAATGTTTTTTTCATTCGCCCGTTTAATGACCAGCGGCCCCGCCATTACCAGGGTTTCCTTGTTCGCCAGGGCGAGATCGGAGCCGGATTCTATCGCCGCCATCGAGGGCTCAAGGCCCGCCGCGCCTGAAATGCCGTTAACTGTAATGTCCGCGCCGCAGTCCGCGATCGCCGCGAGGAGTTTTTCCCGCCCGCCTGGCTGCCCGCTAAGAATTTTTTTTGCTTCGGGCCAAAGTTTTCCCGCTTCCTCAAGCCCTTCCGAATTGTTGTGGGCGCTTAAGAGAACTGGTTTAAAATCATTTTTATTACGGGCGATTACATCAAGGGCGCTTTTCCCTATTGAGCCTGTGGCGCCAAGAACAGCCGTTTTTTTCATGCAATAATCCAGGTTATTAATACAAAAACAGCAGCCTGAATACCATGTAAAACACCGGCGCGGCGAGGGCCACGGAATCGATGGAGTCGAGCACGCCGCCCCTGCCGGGGATAATGCTCCCGGAGTCCTTTATGCCGGAGCTTCGCTTAATAGCCGATTCGCCCAAGTCGCCCAGAATAGCGGCGGCTCCCGTTAACAGGCCTACAATGAAGCCGGCGACAATTGGGTTGCCCAATATATCAGTACGGCTTGGAATGAAAACGCCGGGCCAGATTAGCGCGGTTCCCACGCCGACAATGATCGGGGCGATGATGCCCCCGATGAAACCGGCGATACTCTTGTTCGGGCTCGCGGGTATAATGCCCTGGTTTCCCTTGCCGAACGCCATCCCCAAAGCCCACGCGAGCCCGTCGCCTGAAAAAACCATGAACACAAATGTCAGGATGATTATCCCCGTGTTCAGTTCCCAATGGCTTATCCTTACCAGCCAGGCGAGCAGCATTCCGGGATAGACCAGAGTCGCCAGTCCCGCGGCGAGACGGTAAATAAAATTTTCAAGGGCTTCGCCACGTGAAAATGTCCGCGATATAAGCAGCCACGCGACAACGCCTACAAAAACGGCGGGGATCAGCAATACGCTTACATTGAAGCTGACAACCAGTATCATCGCCAAAGGCGGCAGGGCCCCGAAAACAGCGGCTTCTTTTTTTGGTATTCTTAAGTTTTTATGCGAGAGCATCGCGGAAAATTCCGCCGCTCCAAGACTGCTAAAAGCGGTGACAAGCAGATTGAATACAATGTGGTTTTTATAGGGAAGGAACATGACAATGACAACGATGAAAGGAAACCCGAGAACGAAAATAAGGATACGCTGTACCAGTTTCTTCATAATCGCTATTCTCCGTTAGCTGTAATTCCGCCAAATCGCCGGTCGCGGTTCCGGTACTCGTCAACGGCCTTCGTCAAATCATCCCCCGTCCAGTCGGGCCACAGCTTCGCCGAAACATAAAACTCGGCGTAAGCGCCCTCCCAAAGCAGGAAATTGCTCATCCTGTACTCGCCCGCGCTGCGGATAATCAGGTCGGGATCAGGCACGTCGGGGTTGTCCAGGCAGGCGGCGATATCCTGTTCGCTAAGCCCTGCAATATCTTGCCCTTCGGCAAGCTGCCCCTTTGCGGCATCTTGCCACTTTGTGGCAAGCCTTTTCACCGCCCTGACCAGTTCGTCCCTGCCGCCGTAATTTATGGCAAGGATCACCTGTGTTCCGTCAAAATTCTCCGTGTCGCGCGCGGCGCTTTCCAGTTCTTCCGCTATATCCTCGGGCAGACCCGCCGCGTCGCCGGCGTGCCTTACGCGTATACGGTTCTCGCTGTAAAAAGCGATCTCGTTTCGGAGATGCTGTTTTACCAGGCCCATAATAAAACCGACTTCGCTGGCGGCCCGTTTCCAGTTTTCCGTTGAAAAGGCGTAAAGGGTCAGGTATTTAATACCCATATCGCTCGCCGCCTTTACAATACGCTTCGCCGCCTTCAATCCTTCAAGATGGCCCTGCGTCCTGAGCATCCCGCGCTGTTTTGCCCACCGGCCGTTGCCGTCCATTATAATCCCGACATGACGCGGAATGCCATCCATTGCCAATCACACTTCCATAATTTCTTTTTCTTTTTCCGCGAGAATCTGATTCACCTTCTCAATATAGCTGTCGGTAAGTTTTTGCAGAGTGGCGGAGCCTTTGCTTTCGTCGTCCTCCGTAATTTTCGAGTCCTTCAGCAGTTTTTTCAAATCATCAATTCCGTCGCGGCGCGTGTTGCGAATCGACACGCGTGACTGTTCCGCCTGGTTCTTGGCCTGTTTGACCAGTTCCTTGCGGCGGTCCTCGGTAAGAGGTGGAACGGCTATGCGTATAACCTTCCCGTCATTGGAGGGGTTAAGCGACAGTTCCGAGGTGCGGATCGCTTTCTCAATTTCGCCTATGAGCTTTTTGTCCCAGGGCTGTATGACGATAAGCCGCGCCTCCGGAATGGAAATATTCGCCACCTGGTTGAGGGGGGATTTCTCGCCGTAATAATCAACGCGGATTTTGTCAAACAGGGCAGCCGAAGCCCGCCCTGTACGCAGAGTGGCGAACACTTCTTTAAGGTTCGCCGTGTTTTTTTTCATTTTCTCTTCAGTCGCGTCTATAACAGCCTGCATCATACACCTACTTTGTAATAAACGTACTCCGCGATCTCCAGCTTTGCGCCGGCCTGTTTGCCGACATTATCCAGCGCCTGGGCGACGGTGTGCTTTTCGTCTTTCACGTAGCCCTGCTCGAGAAGACAGACTTCCGCGAGGTGCTTGTTGATCTTGCCTTTAAGGATTCCTTCTAGAACATTGGCAGGTTTGCCCTGGAGTTTTTCGTCCTTCTCCATCTGCTTGCGGAAAATTTCCTCCTGCTCCTTGATGTAGGCGGGATCGATCTTGTCTTTATCCAAAGCCAGGGGGTTGAACGCGGCGATGTGCAGGGCGATTGAAAAAATAAACTGCTTCACGTCCTCGTTCTTGAATATCTCGGGCTTGTCGGATTTACATTTAACGACAACGCCGATGTTGCCGTCGCCGTGGATGTAGAGGGTCAGATATTCGTCCTTGGCGGCTTTAACCGCTTTGAGCCGTTTCAGCCCCATGTTTTCGCGGATTTTTGTCGCGAGATCTTTTACCATGCCGGACAGTCCCTCATGGGGTTCGGTATGGCCTTCTGCCAGGGCCTTGTCGGCAATCGCCCAGCCGAGCGAAATGAATTCCGGGTTGCGCGCGACAAAGTCAGTTTCTGACGCGAGCTCCACAAGGACGGCGGCGGAACCGTCGTCTTTTATTTTTACGAAAACCTTGCCTTCATTGGTCGCTCTGTCCGACCTTTTTTCCAGCGCGGCGAGCCCTTTTTCCTTGAGCAGTTTTTCAGCCTTGGTGAAATCGCCTTCTGTGGCGACCAGGGCGTTCTTACATTCCATCATTCCGGCCCCGGTTTTCTCTCTTAGTTTTTTTACATCAGCGGCGCTAATTTCAGCCATGTTATTCTCCTATTTCTCCGTAAATTTTGTCCACGTCTACCTGGATGTGAGTCCCCTTCTCGGTTTCATCAGGCAGGTCTTCGTCCCTGGCGGCGTCCACCGGGATTTCAGTGGAATATTTTTCTATCGCCGCGGCGATATCAACTTCCTGATCGTCCTCTTTCTTTGACATATCGGACATCAGGCTCTCCTGATCCTGCTCCTCGTCCTCGTCGCCCAGGGTTTCGATGATTTTCAGGCCCACCTCGTTATCTGCTTCAACCACGGCGTTGGCGATGATTGATGTGAACAGTGTGATGGCGCGGATAGCGTCGTCGTTGCCGGGGATGGGGTAGTCTATGTTTTCCGGGTTGCAGTTTGTGTCAACCACGGCGACAATGGGTATGCCCATGCGCTTTGCCTCGGCTACGGCTATCGCCTCCATGCGCGTGTCGATGATGAAAAGTATGCCGGGGATTTCTTTCATTTCCTTTATGCCGCCGAGGTTCTTCTGGAGCTTTGCCCGCTCCTTGCCCAGGGCCGCGATTTCTTTTTTGGTGAGATTTTCAAAAGTGCCGTCAACTTCCATTTTTTCCAGCTTCTTCAGCCGGAGCAGAGACCTCTTTATTGTAACGAAGTTGGTAAGCATGCCGCCGAGCCAGCGGTTGTTAATATAGTACATTCCGCAGCGTTCGGCCTCTTTTTGAACCGCCTGCTGCGCCTGTTTTTTAGTGCCGACGAAGAGCACTGTTTTGCCTGCCGCTACGGTCTTTCGCACCGCTTCGTAGGCGTCCTTGATTGCCTGAATTGTTTTCTGCAAATCAATGATGTGAATGCCGTTCCGTTCCGCGAAAATGAATTTTTTCATCCGCGGATCCCATCGCTTCACCTGGTGTCCGAAATGAACTCCTGACTCCAGTAGATTCTTCATGGTGACTACTGCCAAAGTTTCCTCCTGTATTTTGTGATGAAAACCTCAGGTTTCATCACTCCCTGCCCTATGTCTCATTGCCCATGACGCACAAGGCCGGGCAACGGAAATTTAACGGCTTGCCGGGGTCAAGCCCCAAAACGATAGCCGTTATCCTTTAGCATGACATAAAAATCATATAATGGCAAGCCCGCCACGCAGCTTGGGGAGCCGTTTATCAGCTTAATCAGGCAGCCGGCCAGCCCCTGCATCTGGTAAGCGCCCGCCGCCCCCCGCCATTCCCCGGTGTCCAGATACCAGTCGATTTCAGCGTCAGTAAGCGGGGCGAATTCAACCTCGCTGGAAACGGCCCTGCAGTCGGTTCTGCCTGTTTGCCTGTTACAAAGGGCCATCGCGGTAATAACCTCGTGCTTTTTGCCTGAAAACATTTTGAGCATTTTTTTCGCGTCGGCTCTGTCTGTTGGTTTTCCGTATATCTTTCCGTCAAGCACGACAATGGTATCCGCCCCGAAAACCCACTGTATCGCGGCGTCCGGCCCCTCGTCAGTTTTTTCCGCGACCGACAAAGTTTTTTTTAAAGCCATATCCCGCGCGAAGGGCCCTGGCTCAAGGCCCTCCCGCCGTGTTTCATCGATCATCGCGGGTACGCAGGTAAAGGGCAGCGCCATCAGCTTGAAAAAATCACGCCGTCTGGGAGATTCTGAAGCCAGGATAATTTGTTCCATAAGGATATAGTAACATATTTTCGCGTTATTTGAATAATTGTATGATTTCTTCTGTAATGTGATATAATATACAAATATGAAGAAAAAGCGTTTTTTCAGAACGATACGAGTTAAGCTGATAGCGCCCATTGTTTTCGCCGTTATTGTAGGCTCGCTTATTATGGCGTACATAGGCAGCCATATTACTAACAACGCCATTAACAGCGTAGCCGTTACCGACGGCCTCAACGCCGCGCAGAGCCTTAGCGAGTACATTGGCCTTGTTATTTCCACGTCGCAGCTGGATCTGACCGCCGTCGCGCTTCACCCCTCCGTAAAGCCTGTCACGCTTGGGCTTATACCGCCGGCCGACCTTGAGGAATATATGCTGGCCCTGATTAAACGTTATTCCATATACAACAACATACTTGTCCTTAACAGCTCCGGCATTGTTATGGCCAGCACATCCGGCAGCAAGGGCAATAACAATTCAGACAGGGAATATTTTAAGGTAGGTATGAGGGGGGAGAATTACATCTCCGAGCTTGAGGTAAGCCGCTCAACGGGAAGCCTCGTCTCGTTTATTTCCGTTCCGGTGTTTGACGGGGATAAAGTTATCGGAGTGATCATGGCCGGCGTGCTGATCCTTGAGATCAACCACCGCTATGTCGCCCCGATAAAACTCCTGGAAGGTTTTGGCTACGCCATGATCGTAAACCCCGCCGGCACTATCATCGGGCATAAGGACGACGATTTTCTTGGGAATAAAATACCGGAGAATTTGTTGAAGCGAATCAAAGCCCTGGGCATGGGGCGCTTCGCTTTCCAGGAGGTGGTTGACGGGGTTCCGTCCATGCTGTTTATTGAACGCCACAATTCCACGGACTGGTTCCCCATAATTGTCGCCTCGCTAAGTGATTTCTCCGCTTCTTCCAAATTTGTGACCAGGGCGATCATTCTCCTCGCGGCCGGCGTTGTCCTGCTGCTGACGCTTATTGTCCTCCTGGTTGTAAACGGCGTTACTAGGGCGCTGAGTAAAACAATACGTTACGCCGAAACGGTCTCGCGGGGTGATCTGGAAGCCGAACTGACCGTCAGGCGCGAGGATGAGGTTGGCGTATTGGCGCGTTCTTTGAACGATATGGTGGATTCGTTGAAACAAATGATATCCGTCGCCAAAGATAAAACCCGCGAAGCGGAAGAAGCAACCGAAACGATAGTTCAGGGTATTAATTACGCCAGTAAAATCCAGCGCGACCTGCTGCCCAGGAATTACGCTTTTGACAAGGCGTTCAAAGACTATTTCATTATCTGGAAACCCCGTGACATAGTAGGCGGCGACATTTTCTGGCTGAAAAATTTTGAGCAGGGGACAATCCTCTGTGCCTGCGATTGCACGGGGCACGGGACTTCGGGCGCTATGCTTACCATGCTTGTGGTATCGGCGCTGGAATCTTCGGTTTGGCCGGCCAACTGCAATGACCCCGCCGACATAATATGGCAAATTGAACAGAAGCTTGTCAGTAATTTCAGCGTAAACTCGGGCGAGCGGAACCTGGGCGAGATTCAGGACGGCTGTGACCTCGCGGTCCTGTTTATCGCCAGGGACGGAAGCGTCAGCGTTTCTTCCGGGCACATCCCCGTTTTTATCTGCGACGGCAAAGAGGTGCGGCAGATCAAGGGGCAGAAGATAGCCGTGGGAGAAGGCAGGCTTAAGAGCAAGGCCGAAATAAACGTTACGCGCATTGAGGCAAACCCGGATAATACGTTTTATATAGGTACGGACGGTTTGTTCGACCAGCCCGGCGGGCCCTTATCGATTCCATTTGGTTACAAGACGTTCAACCGGCTCGTAATGGAGAACCACAATGAAAAACTATCCGTCCTTTCCGACAAAATATGGGACGCTTTTGAGAAGTACAGGGGTGATGAGATTCGGGTGGACGATATACAGTTAATTTCTTTCAAGCCATAGAGAAAAATTAAAAAGGAGGAACGCCTTTGGACTTGTTTGAGAACGAGCAAAAGATATATGACGACGCCGCAAAACGTGTTGAGGAAATTCAGGCAGGCGGTTCTTTCGAATTTGAGGAGTATGTGTCACTTGTAAACGAATACGGGAAGCTGCTGAAGGAGAGCCGCCAGAGCATTCATTTTGCCGACAGGATTTCAAACGATCTGTACGAAATCAACATTCATTTGGACGGGGAAGTCCATTATGACGCCCTGACCGGCATTTATAACCGGCGTTTTCTGGACGACAATATTAAGCGGATCATAAAATCACTTGCGCTCGGCAACGGAATGTTAAGCGTCATGATGCTGGACATTGATTTTTTCAAGAGATACAACGATACCTACGGCCACAATACGGGCGATACCTGCCTTAAAGCCGTGGCTAAAGCGCTTTATGATACCGCGAGGGCCGACGACTGCGTTATACGTTACGGCGGCGAGGAATTCGTTATCTTGCTGCCGAACACCGGCGAGGCTGACGCGGGAAAAATAGGATCAAGGATTCTGAATAACATAAGGGACCTGAAAATACCCCATGAAAACAGCGGCATAGCCGATTGCGTAACCATTTCGATCGGGGCGACGACTGTCAAGGTGAAGCAAAACCATCAATACACAAATTACATAGAACGCGCCGATAAAGCGCTGTACATGTCAAAAAACTCCGGGCGCGACAGGTACACCTTCCTGAAATTCGATGATGAGGCATCAGGCGGCGGTAATGAAGCCAAATAGCAGTTATCAGTCCCACTTTTTGAACACAAAAAAAACGGCAAGCAGAATTAAACAGAAACCTACCAGGTAATTCCATTTTAGCTGTTCTTTAAGGTAAAAAACCGAGAACACCGAAAACACGGCAAGCGTAATAAATTCCTGCGCCACTTTAAGCTGCGCCGCCGAATAATAGGTATACCCCAAACGGTTGGCGGGAACCTGGAGGCAGTACTCAAAAAACGCTATTCCCCAGCTTACCGGAATTACAATCCACAGCGGCCTTTCCCTGAATTTCAAATGCCCGTACCACGCGAAGGTCATAAAAACATTGGAAGCCGTCAGCATGGCCAGCGGAAGCAGTCTGTTAATTTCCATGATTTTTCCTTTTTTAATTATTTTATTGAGATTGACGGCTGATTGCTAGCGGGGTATATTGGGGGTAAATGAAAGTTACCCTTGATGCTTTTGAGCAATCCATTGAAGACAACGCTGAAAAATTTATACCTCTTTCTGATACGGAAAAAAACGAGGTAGAAACCATTATTATGCGTAAAGACCACTCCGCCCTGATTGGTAAGATCGGAGTTACCGATACCGAATTGCGTCCCTCCGGAACAGTTTTAATCGATAACGAAATTTACGACGCTAAAACAGATGGTGAATTCATAGACGCTGGCAGGGGAGTGCGGGTAACCCGCGTGAAGGGAAAGAAGGTTTTTGTGATACGGGTTTAGGCGGTCGTCCGAGGAACCGAAGGGCATAACCCTGGTACCCTGTCAGTTGACAAATAGTTTGAAATGGTCTATAAAAAAAATATGAATACTGTTATTCAAGCAGAGTTAGATACACTTAAAGAAATTATCATAAATACCGTTCCTGTAGAGCAAATCTATCTTTTTGGCTCATATGCGTCAGGAACGCCGAATAAAGATTCTGATCTGGATTTATATGTGGTTCTTAGCGACAATGCGCAAATACGGCTTATTGACGCAATTGCCAAAATCAGGCTGGCAATAGGCATGAAAAAAACAATGCCGGTAGATATTCTTGCCAACACTTTAAGCAGATACCGTGAACGCGCGGAAGGGCCAACCATTGAGCGGACAATTAACAGCGAAGGTATAAAAATATATGGATAAACAAGCTGAATTGCGGCAATGGCTGGAAATTGCCGACAACGATTTAGCTTATACGGAATGCAGTGTTTTGACAGGATATGCCGTACAAACCCGTTATCCAAATGAAATATCTGTAGAAAAACATGATATGGATAAAGCGTTGCTTTATGCAAAGTCAGTGCGAGAATTTATAATGCCATTTGCCGATGAGAATGCTGAACTATGACTGCTACAGTTTTAAGAAAAAAACTGCATGGATATATTGATGTCATGCCGGAATACAACCTTGCCGCATTAAAACCGCTTTTATCAGTACTTGCCGAACCGCTTTACACAATAGAACCGGCAAGCCCTGAGGAATGTGCAATGGTAGAGAAACGTGTGCGGGAGTATCACAAAAATCCTTCAAGTTTTGTGCCGCTGAAGAGCATAAAGTAGGGGCAACGGCGGAAAAATATGCTCTGCATTGACGTCAATGTCAGCGGTTCTGACTTTTGAAGAATATTTAACCACGGAGGACTGCCGTTCAGAGAACGGCTTGGAGTTTCACGGAGGGAAAAAATTTCTTACCAAAACTCCGGATATTAAGGCTTTCTTCCTCTGCCGTTTTTTTTTACCAGAACTGCAGGATTCATCTTTGCGTCCAATTCACTTAACAGAATATTTTTATTTTATTCGTTAATCATCAGAATCAAATAAATCTATACAATTTTGACATATAAATAAATCATCACCATTTTCACTTTCGCCAGAAAAATACATTTCGCTAATTCTGTATAGTTCTGTACATCTACAACATTCTATTTCATAGTCTGTTTCTTCACAAAAATAACAATATATTTCATCTTTTTCACGTCTAACAGCGGTCTCTAATTCGTTGCAAAAATTACAATCATCAATATATGTACCGTTTTCATCAGCCTCTTCTTTTGCATCTGTTTGTGCTAAATGTAATTGTTCATTATGCTCACCTTCTATTTTTTCCAATAATTCTCCTGTTTCAGCAGATACATCATTAATAAAGTCATGCTTGGTAACATTGTTATATAATTTTCTTAATCCATTTGTTACCAATATAATTATAGCTCGTATTTTTGATGTGTTATATTCAAATTTATAATGGATTATTTTATTTCTTAAATCTGACAATTTTTCTATGGCTATTCTTAATTCGTCCGCAATAATGATATTAGAATTGTTCAATATTATTAGTGTTTGTTTCCAAGTAATAGTTCTTTCTTTATCAATATTAATACTATGAGGTTTTTTGAGACACAAAAGAGGATTTTGTAATTCTACCAAGTGCTTCAATATCAATTCCGTAAAATTTGAAATGATAATTATACAAAACTTATACAATGATTCGTCTTGCAAAGATTTATTGTAAATTTTCATACCTACATTAAGCGAATCAATAGCGTTTTCGTAAAGATTAAGGCAATATTTTTTAGAAATATCTTTCTCCTTCTGTTAAAGTCATCTATGAAAATTTGTGACACCCAGTGTGGTCTACTAACATTCTTTTCCCTTATATCCCCAAAATCGTTTACAATTATTTTGAAGCAAATAACTGTCAAATAATTTAGAATTACTATACATTTTACCTGCTTCAACAGCAATTTCATTTTCAACATTTTCCCAAATGACAATTGTTGTACTGTCTGTTATAGTAATTTTCTTTTGTTCTGGATTATAATTAAATCCGCTCATTTATTTTTCTCCTTATTTATGAACTAGGCAAATATCGTTTCATAATTGCATTTCCAGCAAGATTGACCTCTCCTGATAATTTAATAAATTTCTCAAGTAATTCAAGTTCGTCTTTTTTCAATCCGCCATTTTCAGCACAATATAAAGCCGGATTTTCAAGAATTTTGGAAAATTTGCCTTCAACTTCCCTAATCGCATTTAGTGTTCGTAATACAGTATTCGTTTTATTTTCTTCCATTTTTTCCTCCAAAAAGCACTAAGCAAAAGTGGCGTCAAATACTGCTGCGTGTACTTTGTTTGCGCGTCTCATATCCGCGCAACCTCCATTCCTCATTCCTTCGTCCATGTTGTGCTTGTCGTGTTTGGTCTCGTATATGTCCCTTCGCCCCCGGCAAGGTACTTGGTCCTCAAGTCGCCGACGGTGTTGAATGCATAACTATTAAAATTACCCGAAGTAATCGTCCCTTGAAATGTTACGCTGGTCAAGCCGCTGCAATTGTAGAATGCGTACTGATCAATACTCTGTACGCTTGATGGTATGGTAATGCTGGTCAAGCCGCTGCAATCAGAGAACGCCTGCAGGCCGATACTGGTTACGCTTGATGGTATGGTAATGCTGGTCAAGCCGCTGCAATCAGAGAACGCCTGCAGGCCGATACTTGTTACGCTAGAAGGTATGGTAATGCTGGTCAAGCCGCTGCAACCGTAGAACGCTGAAACGCCGATACTTGTTACGCTAGAAGGTATGGTAATGCTGGTCAAGCCGCTGCAACCGTAGAACGCATCATTGCCGATCCTCTGTACGCTTGAAGTTATGGTAATACTGGTCAAGCCGCTGCAACCAGAGAACGCGGACTGGCCGATACTGGTTCCGCCTGTTATAACAACTGTTTTTAGCGATGATGGAATAGATGAGTTCTGGTTTGAATTGCTTGACGCGCCGAATATGTATCCGAAATGGGTATAAGTGTAATCACTTTCGTTCAGGCTCCTACCTACAAATGGTATGGTAATGCTGGTCAAGCCACTGCAACCGGCAAACGCTCTCTCTCCGATACTGGTCACGCTAGAAGGTATGGTAATGCTGGTCAAGCCGCTGCAACCAGAGAACGCGGACTGGCCGATACTGGTTCCGCCTGTTATAACAACTGTTTTTAACGATGATGGAATATATGAGTTTTGGTTTGAATAATTTGACGCGCCGAATATATATCCGAAATGGTAATTTACAAAAGGTATGGTAATACTCGTCAAGCTGCCGCAACCGTAGAATGCGGACTGACCAATACTGGTTACGCTAGACGGTATGGTGATAGATGTCATATTTGTATAGCCGACAAAACCTTGTTCTGGTATCACGGTTACGGGTAGTCCGTTATAGAAGGCCGGTATTACAACTTCGTTAGCGGTTGCCGTACCTTTGGAAACCGAATAGGCAGTACCGCCGTTATTCAACGTAAAAGCCAGTCCCGGTGTTGACTGGAGAGCTCCACCGGTAGTTATTTGTACCGGTTCGCTGGTAATACTGCCGGAATTGCCGGAGCGGTATACGGTTACGGTAATAGTAGAACCTGTGTCGGAGAATGGCACGAAATAGGTACTATTATTTGTATACATATTAGCGGTTCCGCGTTTCCAGAAATAAAATATAGTTCCGCTTCCGCCAAGAGAATTGGTATTTGCCCACAGATTTTGCCCGATCTCGGCAATTCCGGTTATGCTTACCGTCCCGGTTAGAGCGGGAAGGCTTGGGTCAAAAACAGGGCCTACCGGTTCACTGGTAACGCCGGAATAGCCGGAGCGGGTTACGGTTACGGTGATAATTGAGCCTATATCAGAGGATTGTACGACATAGACGTTACTATTTATCCCGATGTTCGTGGTTCCACGTTTCCACTGGTAGCTAATAGTTCCATCGCCGCCAAGATTGCTTGTATCTGCTATTAGTGTTTCCTTCACCAATCCGGTTCCGATTATGCTTACCGTTCCGGTTAGGGCGGGAGGTACGGCAGTTGTCGGGGCGCTGGTAATACTGCCGGAATAGCCGGAACGGGTTACGGTTACGGTGATAGTTAAGCCCGCATCGGCAGATTGTACGGTATATGTGTTGCCATTCGCGCCGGAGATAGGGGTTCCGCCCCTATTCCACTGGTAAGAGATGGTTCCATTGCCGTTAAGATAACCGTCTACATACAGGGTTTGCCCGACATCAATGGTTCCATATATTATGTATACCTCTCCGGTAAGGGCGGGAAGGGGGTCGCCGGTAATAATAACGGCGGCGCTGGTTTTGCTGTTATAACCTGACGCCCTTACTGTTACGGTATATCTTCCGGCAATGGGAGGTATGTACTTGCTGCTAACTGCTGCCGGAATAGCGGTTCCATCCTTGTTCCACTGGTAGTTAATAGTTTCTTTTCCGGTATACACGGCGGTCAATTCCGCTCCGGTAGTTAAGCCGTTTTCCGAGGTAATTGTTATAGTCCCGGTAAGGGGGATAAGGATTTCATCGGTAATAGTAACGGCGGCGCTGGTTTTGCTGTTATAACCTTCCGCGCTTACTGTTACGGTATAACTTCCGGCAACGGACGGTATGTATTTTTTGCTAACCGCGGACGGAATAGCGTTGCCGTCCTTGTTCCACTGGTAGCTGACGGTTTCTGTTCCGGTATACACGGCGGTCAGTTCCTCTCCGATAGCTAAGTCATTTTCCGCAGTAATTGTAATAGTTCCCGTTAAATCATGGCTGTTAACTTTAGTTTCTGTTGTATTAGTTTTCGTTGTAGGATTGTCACAGGCGGTAAAAATAAGTCCATAAATAATAAGAGCGGTAAAGGTTATTAGCCTTATAATTTTGATTTTTGCTTTTGTAAATTTTTCCGTATTTATCGTTGAATTTTTCATAACAGACTCCTTTTTTCTGAAAAACGCCTAAGGACATAATTATGTCCCTAATGTAATATACACCCATAATTAGGTATTTACAATCTATAAAAGACATAATTATGTTATTTTTCCGATGTATGTCAGATTTTTCAAAACGCTTACGTTCTGAAATAGAGTATCTTGGCCTCAACCAGAAGGAATTTGCCGCAAAAGCTGGAATTAAAAAACGGGCTTTAGACGCCTATTTGCGGGCGCAGCAGTCCATGCCCCCTGCCGATACCGCTGTAAAAATAGCCGCCGCTCTAGGCGTCTCGGTTGAGTATTTGGTAACGGGCAAGGAGTACAGGAAATCTATAGACATTTCTGACTATCTGCGATTTAGGGATATACTGGATGATTTGGCGGTTCTGCCGGATGAGACGCTTGAACCGATAAAGGCCGTGATAAAAGCTTTCGCGGACAATGAACGCAAGAAAAATTAGGAAACCTATTCCTACTTTCTTCCCCCTTATCTTCTCTTCCCTTGGCGCCCTTTGCGTCTTTGCGTCCTTTGCGTGATGAATTGCAAGTAATTCGTGCCGCAGGCACCGGCGAGAGATCTTCTTCCAGTCCCCACTTAATAAATAACATGTAAAGGCTGATCGCCATGAACGCCGACAAGACATCCATGCACAGGGTCCACCATTAAATCCATGGCTTCAAGCGGCAGGGCTCCCAGGAGTATTTCTTTTGCGTCTGGTACTACCACGGCGGGAAGTATGGTGCTGCGGTCTTTCCATCGAATCTTTACTCCCTCGGTTACGTCGTAAGTGCCTGATTTACCGTCGGCAAGGGTAGACTGGGATGTTTCTTCTATAGTAAGCCCTAATTTTTGGCGTATATCCTCATTTATAACCAGCGTCCACGCCCCGGTATCGGGCATTGCCTCTACTTTCAATGTACGGATTTCGTCTTCTTTTATATATCCGTGTCTGGCAAATCCGCGATCTTCAGTATTCTCCAGGGTGATCTCTTCTTTAAAAATTCCCATGTTGTTCTCCTTCTTTAATAATATACCAATATTGTCTTGAATAAACCAGCTTTTTCTGTAGGAAAAAGTGAAAGACGGCATTGCTCCGATACCCTTATGAGATCAACGGTATATGTACCTTAATATAGAAAACAGACGCCCTATGAGATGATGGGCTTTTTGGCAATTAACCTTATTTTTTAAGTATGGAAGCTACCCGTTCAAGAACTTTTTTTCTATCAAGGGGCTTGACGATGTAGCTCTTGGCGCCCATTAACAGGCATTTTTTGACTACATCTTCCTTACCCAGGGCGCTGACCATAATTACATTTGCGTTCTTGTCAAATTCAAGAATTTTCTCAAGCGCGGAAACACCATCCATAACCGGCATTGTAATATCCATGGTTACGATGTCGATGTTTGGAGCAAGTTCTTTGTATTTTTGAAGTCCCTGCGCTCCGTCCCCCGCGGTTGCCGCAACTTCGAAACCTTCAGACGTGAAAATTTGACCAAGCTGCTTCGCAATGAACATGGAATCGTCAACTACGATTACCCGGTAAGGTGTGCCTTCAGGGCTTATCCCTTCGGCTTGTTTTTCGTTTATATTGGGTATATCACTCTTTGCTATCATGCAGACGCTCCTCTCCTAAATACCTCTATTTATAAACTCTATGTGATAAACTAAAATTAGTCAAGAGGGGTAAGCAATAAATAATTAAAATGAACAAACCTTTTTATTTGGCTCCAATGGCGGAAATAAGCCACAGGGCGCTTCGGGAACTGATTGAAGGCTTTGGCGGATGCGACGAATACTTTTCCGAAATGATAAGCGCCCCCGCGCTGCTGGCAGCCGGCCCGTTTGAGAAATGGTATATAGATAATGGCCCCTGTCCCGAAAAACTGGTTTATCAATTGGTAGGATCTGACGTCGAACACATTGCGAAGGCCGCCGCCCTGCTTGATCCGCTCGAATGTAAGGGTATAGACCTGAATATGGGCTGCTGCGCGCCGCTAATTCGCAAGACAGGGGGCGGAATCGCCTGGATGGCCTCGGTGGATAAGGCGGGGGAGCTGGTTAATAAGCTAAGAAAGACGGTAAAACGGCGTCTTAGCGTCAAAATTCGCGTTGGTTTTACGGATAATTTCGACTTTTTGCTTAATTTTAGCCGCCGTTTGGAGTCTGAGGGGGTAGAATTGATAACTTTGCACCCCAGAACAGCCAAAGAAAAGCTAAAAAGACAGGCCCGCTGGGATTATGTGGGCGCGTTACGGCAGGAATTGAAGATACCGGTTGCCGGAAACGGCGATATTACGGACGTCGAAAGCCTTCTTAAGCGCGCCAGCGGCCCCTGTGACGCCGTCATGGTCGGCAGGGCAGCGATACGACAACCCTGGATTTTTGCCCAGGGAAAAGGGAACAGGGAACAGGGAACAGGGTTCAGTAGAGTTGTTGGTAATCTGAGCGTATTAACATCACACAATGCTTGCGAACCAAAACCCCGAACCCCAGACCCTATACCCCATACCCTAATCCTGGATACCGGGCTGCAGTTTTTGGAACTTTTGGCCCGCTGGCAGCCGCCGGAATTCCATATTTCCAGGGCGAGGCGTTTTTTCGGGTTTTTCTGCGACAACCTCAAATGGGGGAATTATCTGAAAAATCTGCTGAACCGTGAAGAAACGTTATCCGGAATGGAAGATGTATGGAAAGAATACTTTAAAGAGAGTATGAAGCAACCCCCAGTCCCTAGTCCCCAGTCCATAGTCCCCAGTCCCTAGTCCCCAGTCCCTATTTTTAAAAACTCTCCCACTCTTAAACCCCGCACCTTTTGCCGGTATTCCGGGTTCTGTTCAATCTGTTTATCTACTTCGTAGAGGGGGTATAAAAGCGGCTCGTCGCTCAGGCTGATTACGCCGAAGTGCATGGGGATAGCGGTTTTCGCCTTTAGCTCGTCGGCGGCGCGGAAGAACTCAGGCACGTTCATGTGGGCGTAGTGCATGAACCAGCGCGGCTCGTAGGCGCCTGCCCCAAGCAGGGCGTAGTCAATGTCGTATTTGCCGCCGAATTCCCGGAAGCCGATGAAGTAGCCTGAATCGCCTGAAAAATAGATCGTTTTGGAACCTTCTATAAGATAGCCGCCCCAAAGGGAAGCGCCGCCTTTTTGCCCAATCCTGCGCGACCAGTGCTGGGCGGGAAGCAGGGTATAGTTTATCTCCCCAAGCCGGACGCTCTGCCACCAGTCAAGCTCGTGTACTGTTTTCGCGCCCAGCTTGACCATGTAGTCCTTTAAGCCTAAAGGCACAATAAACACGGGGTCGTTCTTGAGGAGCTTTTTGACCGAGTATTTATCGAGGTGGTCATA
>Ga0268262_10002592_pt1 | contig 20695 bp, 17 predicted proteins | sample TergutNc150P3_FD_190354 | JGI IMG/M metagenome (GOLD analysis project Ga0268262, IMG submission 190354) | Nasutitermes corniger P3 segment gut microbial community from laboratory colony in Florida, USA - Nc150 P3 (SPAdes) (version 2) | ecosystem: Host-associated > Arthropoda: Insects >... | reverse complement strand
GTTAATCGTGGCGGGTCTTATCGGTATCCCGGTGTTTGTAATTCCGGGCGGTATTGGGGTTTTTATCACCCCGCTTGGCGGTTATATAATCGGCTATTTAGCGGCAAGTTTGTGCGCTGGGTTTGTCTGCGGACTTCCAAAAATTAGCGAGAAAAAGATAAGCCCCGTTCCGCTTATAAGACTTTGTATCGCGTCCTTTTTAGGGTTCGCCCTTATCTTAGTTTGCGGCTCCCTTTACATGGCGTTTTTAAAATCAATGACGCTTAAGGCCGCGTTTTTAGCGGGAACAGTACCTTTTATTATTGGCGACTTAATTAAATTGGCGCTCAGTATTCCCCTTGCAATCGCGCTTCGTCCAATAGCGGCAAGGTATATAAATAGCGAGGGGTAAAAAATGCCTGCGGTGGAAGTTTTTAATATAACAAAAAAATTCTCAGTATATGATGAAGGACCGGAAAATGAACAGATACGGAACGGCTGTTTCTACGCTCTTTCTGACATTTCACTTTTCATCGAAAACGGCGAATGTACTGTAATCGCGGGGGCGAATGGCTCGGGAAAAAGCCTTTTAATGTCCATCATCGCGGGACTTGAAGATCCGTCTTCCGGCTCCGTTAAAACAAGCGCAAAAGTGGGACTTGTGTTTCAGGAGCCTGACTCCCAGATACTTGGGGAGACTCCAAGAGAAGATATCGCTTTTGGTCCGCGCAATATGAAGCTGTCAAAAAATGAAATAAAGACAAGAGTTGACTCCGCCCTTTTGCGGACAGGTCTTGAAAACCGCGCGGACTTCCCCGCCCTCTCTCTTTCAGGGGGCGAAAAACGCCGGCTTGCATGCGCGGGAGTTTTGGCAATGGACGCGCAGATTATCATTTTTGACGAACCTTATGCCAACATGGACTTTCCCGGCGTAGTACAGGTAAATAAGCTTTTTCAAAAACTAATCGCCGACGGCAAGACCGTCATTATCCTTACCCATGAGCTTGAAAAATGTTTGGCTCTTTCCAACCGGTTTATCGTATTATGTAAGGGGAAAAAAGTTTATGATGGCACCGCGTCTGACGCGCTTTCCCTAAATCTTGAAGAATGGGGAATACATCATCCGCTAAAAAATTCCTCGCGCGAATTGGGGGAGCTATGGTGAGGAATGCGGTATTTAAGTATAAAACAATTAAGGGATTTTTACACCATGTTCCCGTAATAATAAAATTTTTAGTGCTGTTGCCTCTCTCCTTCTTTTTTATGTTCCTGCCCCCATTATGGCTTGGTATTGGAATAATATTCGCAGTTTATATGGCGTTTATCTGCGGTTTGTCGTTACACGATCAATTAACGGATTTTAAACCAGTTTTTTATTACGCGATTCTTATGTACGCCCTGTCCATATTCTCAAATTTATTTAATAACTTCAGGCTGATGCCCTTAAATCAATTTTTTACCGTACTAATTCCAAACTATGAATATTTGCGTATTACCCTGCGTCTTATGCTTATCGTGCAGGTTTCCGCGCTTTTTTTCCGTACGACAAGCCATCTTGAAATAAGGGAAGTCGTGCGGTTTGAAATAATATCTTTATTTATAAATTTTATTCCTGAGATTTTTAAAATATGGACTTCCATCAATCTCGCGTGGAAATCACGGGGCGGTAAAGAGGGGGTTGGCAAAATAAAAACTCTTCTGTTTATTTTAATTTCACTCAGTTTTGAAAAAGCGACAATAAAGGCAAAGGCGCTTGAAGCAAGGAGTTAGTATGAGGGAAAAAAAGGATTCACTTTCAAGCAAGGCTCATCTTCTTATGTTGCTAAGGGAGAAACAGGGGGCTCCAACCAGCGGAAGCGTTCTTGCGAAAGACATGGGTATTTCCCGCGTCGCAGTATGGAAAACCGTTCAATCCCTTGTGGAAGCCGGTTATTCAATAGAGACGAACGATACGGGTTACGCCATTGATCCTAAAAAAGAAAAAGATTTCCTGTACCCGTGGGAATTCGGCGAGAAAGAAAAATTATTTTTTTATTATAAAAACACGGGAAGCACGATGGACAGGGCGAGGGAATCCGCCGTCCGAGGCGCGGAAAGCGGGAGTGTTTTTACGGCGGAAAAACAAAGCGCGGGCAGGGGAAGGAACGGCAGAACATGGGTATCGCGGCAGGGAGGGCTTTTCTTTTCCATTTTGGAACGCCCGCGCCTTACAATAGCCGACTATACCCAACTGTCGCTTATGATGCAGATTGCCGTTGTTCGCAGTCTGTCGTCAATATGCGGCAAGAAAGCTTTTTTGCGTTGGCCAAACGACATCTATATCGATCACCGGAAAATCGCCGGTCTTACAACCGAAGTTTGCGGCGAAGGCGATTTGATTACATGGCTATCGGGCGGAATAGGCGTTAACGTGAATAATCCCGTCCCATCAGGAAGGGCGGCAAACTGCGCGGAGATCACAAAACGGCAGGTATCACGACGTGAAGTGTTAATTAAAATACTTGATAAGTTTGACAAGGTAAAAAAAACTTTTGTCTCAACTGCCGCATATTCACAGGGCAACCGCCCACTTGCCTCGGAATGGAATTCATTGGCTGATTGTATCGGCGCAAAAGCGGCTGTTTTTGAACCACTCCCCGTACAGGCAAGTAATGACGATGATTCAGCTTATAAACGCGAAAAAATTCTTGCGCATGGAGTATTCCAAGGGATTGATCCCGCAGGACGCTGTATCATAAAAACGGACGACAGTACGCTATTCTTTAATCACGGTTCAGTTTCTTTGGCTTTTTTAAATGGGTAACCGCTAATTTTATTTTTTAGTATTAATCCAGTTAGCTAAGTTAACAGTCATTTCATGGTATCTATCCATTAACCTTTTAAGCGAATCAAATTCCGCTTTCGGTACGGGTTTACCGGTTCTTTCAATTCCTTCTATCTCGATAATTTTATCTTCAACAAGCTTTTTATATCGATTTATCATATCTACCATTTGCTTTAATGCGTCTTTTGTCTGCTTACTCGTATCATAAGCTTTTAAAGTTTGAAATTTTTGTTGAAATTCCTGATATGCTTCATCGCCTTTATCAACTATTGATTTTGCTTCATCTTCTATCGATTGGCTATAAACTGAACTGGCTACAACTAACATAATTACGATAAATATTAGTTTCTTCATTTTATACGCTCCTATTCATAATAATATCTTAATTTATAAAAAATGTCAAGTTTTTTATGAGTATTTTTCCATTAGCAAACTACGCTGATTTGCGTATGATTAGGTTGGTGGGCAAAAGCAGAGTCAACGCGTTTTCTTCCTGTCCGGCAACGTGATTCATAATCATTTCCACGGCGCGATAACCAATTGCCCGCTTCTGAACATTCACGGTGGTAAGCTGGGGATTAGTGTATTCGGCCATTTCAATGTTATCAATACTGATGATAGCGACATCTTCAGGTACGACAATTCCCTGTTCATGCAGATAAAGAAGAATTCCAATGGCAACTTCGTCGGAACCGGCGCAAATGGCTCTGGGTAAAGCGCCACGGCTTTGGTGCATTTGTCGTACAATGTTATATCCCGTTTCCATATCCACCGCCACACCAATGTAAAGTCCGGATATATCTTCCAATCCATGCTCTAAAAAAGCCTGCTTAAATCCGATAACGCGCTGATCCGGTTCGCCGATATACGCGATGTCGGAATAACCTTGTTCCAAGAGATAATTTACCATCCGAAAAGCCGCCGCCTGCCTGTCAAATGATACGGAAGACAGGCCCGTTATCTGCCAATCTACGCAGACTATTTGATCTATTTGCTTTTGAATCCTGTCAATGAGCAGTCTGTCTTCAGGGGTTTCTATACATTGATCAAGGGCCAATAATAACAGACCGCAGATTTCCTCGGAATGAATAAGCTGATTAAAGAGAACCGGATCTTTTAATTCATCAAAAAAACGGATAAACCTTATGTGATAATCTTTTTCATGCGCCGCCTGATGAATTCCCGCCAATATTTCCGCATAATACGGACGCAGAAACAATTCGGCATTACACAGCACAATGCCGATATTTTGATCCGCCAAAACTCTTTTTTTACCGATGCTCAAAGCCTGGGCAAATTCATTCGGTCTGTATTTAAGCTCGCTTATGGCATTTAGAATTTTTTGTTTTGTAACGGGGGCGACAGAGCGGTCACTGCCGTTAATTACATAAGATACCATGCTTCGTGTTACCCCGGCATGACGGGCCACGTCATTCTGCGTTATTTTAGATTTTTGATTTTTTTTCATTGGATCGCTCTTTTGTTAAAAATATCGGTTTCATAGTTATTTCCTTTCTTCCTTAATATGTACTCCCCAGGGGGCGAGCATTATACGCCCGTCGCTGGTTTCTACCATTTTTTCGGAAGGTGAAAAATTCATTATAAAGATATAATTTGTATCACCGTCGCTTCGCATTTGCGCGGTTACCCCTTCGGGCAGTTGTGAATTAAGAATACGCGGTATTTTTGCCTCAGTTACGTGCCATTTATAGAAATCATTGAGGAAGTCTTGTCCGGTACGGGCCGCAAGAAAAAAAGCCTTACCCTTGCCATAACGGTTCACCGTAACGGTGGGATAGTTCTTGTAAAAATCACCGTTATAAACGGCAAGACTTTCCGCACCCCGTAAATGCACCAGTTCACAAAAGTCAAAAACATCATAATCTTTACCGTTCCAGTTAAACGAATTACCGTCTTGCGGATACAACGCGTCAATTTCTTCGCTCCAGACGCCTAAAATTTCTCTCAGCGGACCGGGAAAGCCGCCAAGAAAACACAGATCGTTTTCATCGGCATAACCCGTAATATACGTGGCGACAAAAGTCCCTCCAGTACGCACGAATGTCGTGATTTTTTCCGCAAAGCCTGAACGAAGCATATACAACATCGGGGCTATAATTAAATCATAGCCGTCAAAATCGCTTACGGAATCCAATACGTCAACCGATACGCCCATATTCCAGAATGCGCGATAATGGCTGACAACGGTTTCTTTGTACTTGTTATTTCCATGCTGAAATCCCTTAACATCTTCCAATATCCAGTGATTTTGATAGTCGTAGATTATAGCTACCGCAGACGGGGTTGATGTTCCAATAATGTTATGCATACCCGCAAGGCGTTTGCCGACTTCCGCCACATCATTAAAGACGCGGGTGTTTTCCGAACCCACATGATCAACAATAGCGCCGTGGAATTTTTCACTGGAGCCTCTGCTTTTGCGAAACTGAAAATATTGCACGGTATCCGCGCCATGCGCCACCGCCTGCATTGACTGGAGCATATGTACGCCGGGCCGGAGCAGTTTTGCCACAGGCCGCCAGCTTGTCGCCGTTGGACAGGATTCTATCATCATAAAGGGCTTATTTTTAGCTGAACGGTTCATGTCGTGATAAAACGAAAACAACGCGCCTATTTCAATATCTTTTTCCGTGCCGGTCCATTCAGGGTAACTGTCCCAAGCGTCAACATCCAGCGCCCGCGCAAGGCGGAAATTATCCACGCCGGATGATCCCGTCATCAGATTGGTAGTACAGGGAACATTAGGGGTAATTTTTTTTAATGGGGCCGTCTCATTCAAATAAAAATCGACAATCTGTTCCGTACAAAAGCGTTTCCATTCCAGATTAAGACCGTGGACGTTTATTTCGCCTAACGGACTGGGGCTTTCCACCTGCGACCAGTCGGTATAGGTATGGCTCCAAAAGCTGTTCCACCACGCCTCGTTTAGAGCGTACAAATTACCGAAGCGTTTTTTAAGATAGTTTTGGAAATTTTCCTGACACAAAGGGCAGTGGCACTCGCCTGAGTATTCATTGGAGATATGCCAGACGGCCAGCGCGGGATGAGCTTTATACCTTTCAGCAAGACGTGTGTTAATTGCAGTCGTTTTTTCACGGTAAACGGGGGAAGACATACAGTGGTTGTGCCTTTCCCCATAAAGATTTTTTTGCCTGTATCCGTTTACCCGCAATACTTCCGGATATTTCTGGGCCATCCACTTTGGGCGCGATCCGGACGGCGTTGCAAGGACCGCGGCCATGCCGTTTTCCGCCAACATATCCATAATTTCATCAAGCCATTCAAAACGGTACTCGCCTTCCGACGGTTCAAGGGCCGCCCACGCGAAAATTCCAAACGAAAGCGTATTCACGCCGGCGAGTTTTGCCAGCCGCATATCTTCTTTCCAAACGGTATCTTTCCATTTTAACCATTGTTCGGGGTTATAATCGCCCCCATGTAAAAAACATTTGAATTTTGCCGAAATCGGCGGATGCAGTATGGCCTTCTTCATTCTTTCCCCCAATATACCACAAAACTCATCAACGCAGTTTATCCAATTCGTTAATCGCGGGCAAAAAATTTCCTTTATAATCAAACAGGCATTGATTCGCCCATTCGTTACCTCCCGTTTTGTGTTCTTCGCCAATATACTTACGCGCCGACTCGGTCGCCCATGTTGACCCATTCGTCGGAAGCCATCCTGGTTCCCAATAGTAAAGGCCTCTACATCGTTTAACGCTCTTTACCATTTTTACAAGATCGCGTAAAAAGTTACGTTGTCCTTCCATGCTGTGAGGATATGGCGGAGCGGCGCCATTCGGCAAAGTTATACCGTCATTCATAACAAGTGATACTTTCGGATTGTCACAGTAATGTTCATTGGTAAACGGATAAGCGGTTTCTACGACCATTATGTCCTTATTGTAACGCGCCGAAATATCATCTAAATTATACTTGAGTTCATTTATTGTTCCGTGCCAATGCGGATAATACGAAACTCCGATAATATCGTAATCGACACCCGCCGCCGTAACCGCATCAAACCATTGGCGGTATCTTACATTATCGCAGGAGCGTTCCAAATGAAGAATTATTTTAACGTCTCCGCTTTCACGCGCCGCCGTAACCCCGGCTTTTATCAATCGCGTTAAATTAACGTAACTGACAGGCTCACCTGTTACTTTATCGTAATCCACCTCGCCTAACGGCCAAAGCATTCCGTTGGTTATCTCATTTCCTATCTGCACATAACATGGATAGAGCGCCTCTTTTTTACAGCGCGATAAAGTCTCTTTTGTATACTCATAAACGGCCTTTTCCAGTTGTTCAAGGGTAAAACCTTGCCATGCTTTTGGTATAAACTGCTTTGCGGGATCCGCCCAAAAATCCGAGTAGTGAAAATCCAACATCCAATTCATTCCGTTTTTTACGGCGCGACGCGCCTCTCGTAAAACGGTTTCTATATCGCAGCCGCCGGCACCATAGCTTTCGCCTCTTTCGTCAAAGGGGTTGTTCCACAGGCGCAAGCGTATACTCGTAACCCCATGTCTTTTAAAAATATCGTAAAGCGGGGCTTCTTTTCCATTTTCATAAAATTTACCGCCCAAGCGCTCGGTCTCTTCAAGAGTCGAAACATCCATTCCTATTTCCATAGCAACATTAATCCTCAAATTTTTCTATACGGTCAAGAAGGTTACGGTAGCGAAAACGCGCCATATCGTTTTTTTTAATTACATCCGCCTCGTCACCCGTATAACAGCACCTTAAACAATAATATTCTTTTTTTTCAGTATCATAAAACATATCAATATCTAAATCGCGCATAAAGCAGGACGGACATCGATAGTTCATTTTACCTTTTTTAGCCTGAGCCATGATACAAACTCCCCCCCTTCGCCGATCTTCTTTTTTAAACCTAAAGTAAACATAGGTGAAAACGCATAACCCTCTTTCGCATAACCTTCCGCATTGCCGGACGGCTCAAAATCAACGCGGGTGTTAATTGCGCCAATCTCAGCTGAAGCGTAAACCGCCCCCTCGGCTTTAATCTCGCGGCACTTGTAATTATAATTAATTACCTCTTCACCTTCGGCGTTCCTAACGGTTAGTGTTACGCATGTCATATCCTCGGGGTATTCGGTTGTTCCGTAACAGGCGGTAATATATTCGTCAAACTCCACTTCGGCGGGTTTGGACATATTCAATATCTTTCGAGTGGTCTTAATGGCGGATGAGCCTTCTTCAAAATCGTATATGGTTTGCACGGTCAATTTCAAATCCGAGAATTCTATTTCAACAGGGTCAAGAGACACGCTGCGGGTATTGCCGCTCCGGCTGAATTTTGCCTTAGTACGGCATAAACACAGATCCGCTTCTTCGCCGTTGTAATGAATTTTTAAACTGCGGATTGTTCCCTCACCGGCATAGTGCGTGAAGAAACCCGCACGGTACATTGACTGTATTAAAAACGGATAGGACGCGTCTTGAACATGTTTAGTCCCTATGCCCACAGGCCAATTAATTTTTGCGGCGTATGGCCTTAAATCTATCAACGCGCCGCCCTGATTCATGTCCACGCAGGTACGCATAAAAGGATCGCAGTACCAGAACAACTGCTTGTCCGAGCCATAAAGTATATCTTTCCACAGCGCACATTCGGGCGTTGTATAAGTTTTACTAAAGCGGTAATGACCGGCATATTCCGCCATTGTCATATCGACGCACTTGCCTTCTTTTTTAAGTTTGCCGTAGTACGCCAAACAATCCTCGTAACTTTTTTTGCTAAGTTCAAACGGAACTTCCCATCTGCCGGCCTTGTTCATCCAACCGGGACCTACAAATACCATGTTGTAAGCTTCGCCCCCATTGTATTTTTCCAAATGCCGGTATTGATCGATAAGGTTAAAAAGGTATGGATATTCGCCGTCTTTATAAATCATACCGCGCAGAACATTCTGCGGATGCGTTCCAAAGTTTGAACCATTGCCGTCAAAGCACGCCAAAAGATCCCGCGACAGGTGCGGTATGGCTACTATCCCACTGTCCTCATTTTCATTGGCGGCGGGAGCGTGCGTGTTTTGTTTTGAGGGTATCCACGGATTCCACGGACCGCCGTCAAAAAGCGTATACCATGAGTTGTTGCATGTTCTGTACGCCTTAGGACCTTCTTCCCAACAGGTGGCAATCGCGCATATAACGGACGGATACTTTTCTTTTATATAATTTATTAATTCGGCGTCCATGTAATAAGAGCCTGTTGAGGAGGGATAAAAGCCGAATATTTCATAAAATTTACCGAACACGTCATCGACTATCGTTTTTTTGTCTTCTATCGAGAACATCCATATACAAAAATCTTTAGTCTTGTATTTTTCCCGAAATTCAGCACAGGGCAGTCCCAACAGAGACAGGGCAATCTCATCACCGTATTTTTGGCTGTCGTCCTTTGCGATTTGCACCGCCTCGGCGTTAAACAAACTTGCGTATGTCATTTGAATACTAGTCTTTAAACCGTTTTTATGCGCTATACTTTGCTGTAATTTAAAAATATCCAAAGATTCGGTTAACAGGCTCTCCGCGCCAATATCCTCTTTCTTACCGTACCCTGTAACTTTTTCCGCATATTCGGGAACCATTTCGGGACGGTGTATCAGGTTTAGTATAAAATTAGACATTTCCGCCCCGTTTTTAACATCACCGTTTGCACGTGATGATTATTCCTTTAAAGCTCCCATCATTACTCCGTCGACTATGTATTTCTGGGACGCAAAGAATAGTATTACTACGGGAATTGCCGCCAGTACCGTTCCGGCCGTAACGATCCCCCAGTTCGTGTCAAAGCGTTGTTGCGTAAATTGGAAAATTCCCACCATTACGGTAATTTTATCATTTCCTTTAAGCAGGAGGTTGGCGATTACAAAATCGCCATAAGTGCTCATAAACGCCAGAATGGCGACGGTAATCACCATCGGACTTATTATCGGAAAAATAATTTTCCAGAAAACCTGCCAGTAAGTGGCGCCTTCAATAAGCGCGGATTCATCCAGTTCCTGCGAAATGGAATCAATGAACGATTTAACCATTATTACGTTAATACTCATTGACCCGGCCACATATATGCAGATTAATCCGCTGTGCGTGTTAAGTCCGAGCGTTGGAAAATAATTGCCTATTTGCTGCATCATGATAAAAATGGCTATCATGGCGAGAGTCCCGGGAAAAATGTTCAGGATCATAATTCCCATCATTACTCCCCGCTTGCCTTTAAACCTGAAGCGTGACAGCGCGTAAGCCGAAGTGCATGTCAGCAGTACAATTAAAGCCACGGAGATTACCGATATTTTAAAGGAATTAAACATCCATTTACTGAAATACAAATTTGTATTACTGACCAAATCCTTGTAGTTGTTTAATGTAAGCCTGTTAGGAATCAACCGCGCTCCAAGAAGGGATCGGGCCGGATTAAAAGAAGTGGCGATAATCCAAAAGAACGGGACTACCGCGAATATAACAAGCGCCGCCGCAATTATGTATTTTATTGATTTAATCGAATGTTTGTGAACGGCATATATGCTTAATTGATTTTCCATTTAACGCTCCTTTAGTTTTTTATGATTCCTTAATGGTTTTGGTATTCATCGTCTGGAATAGCACCATCAACGCCACCAGAAGGAAAAGCATTACTGTAATGGCCGCGGTAAAACCGTAATCAGCCGCGTTAGACGAACTAAAACCAAGACGGTAAATAAATGAGATAAGCAAATCCGAATATCCCATTGGCACTGCCGTATCCGCCATTGCCGGCAATCCGGCGTTGAAACCCCAGATAAGGGTAAAGTTATTAAAGTTGAAACAGAAAGAGGCTATCACAAGCGGCGCCAATATGCGCATTACAAGGGGTAAAATAATTTTTCGTATTACCGTAAAAGGATTCGCGCCGTCAATTGACGCGGCTTCAAAGAGATCCCTTGGTATGGCCTTGAGCGCCCCTGACGCAAGCACGTAAAAATAAGGGTATGATAAATACACATTGATAAGAATCAAAGCAAAACGGGTCCAATTCAAATCGGTAAAGAATTTTGGAGAAGAACCAAAAATATTGGAAATTACCGTTGTAACCAAACCCATATTTTCATTAAGCAGACCCCGCCACACCATGATTGAAACCAATACGGGAATGGGGTAAGGCACTATGAGCAATGTCCTTATAATCCGCTTGTGTTTTAAATCCTCAAAAAGCAGGGCGATCAGCATGCCAAGGGCAAAACTAATCAACACTGAAAAGAGTGAAAATGCGATGTTCCAGATAAAGATGCCGAATACCGGTCTTAAATAACCTTTGTTGCCTAAAAACCTGCTGTAATTTTTCCAGCCTATAGTCGTAAAAAAACCGGGGGTGAGAGTTTTACCAGATTGGGAAGTATAAGTGCCAACCACATTCTTGTAAACTACACCGTCTCTGTTATCGGTAAACGTATCTTCGGTATTATTATAAGTGTAGAGGGGCAATTGTACGGACGCTTCCTGCATGGATAGAATTTTAACAACAAACGGAGGCTTCCCAAAATCAATTTGTCCAAGTTCTTTCAGATTTTGCATAACATCCGCCTGTTTCATTTCCGTATAACCGTCAACTTTAAAAGGCGGTTCCTTGAAGTCTCGCTCTTCAAGAGAACCGCCGGGCTTTATGGAAGAAAAGTTGTTATCCTGTTGAAGTAAAAGCAAATAATCTTTCCCCTTTCTGTAGACAGTCCATGCCCAAGAACCGCCATCATCAGGGTTGTACATTTCCTCAGAAAGCCGCCTTACTACCTGGGCCTTAGTTAGAAGGTGGCCGCCGCTCATATTTGTATAGGAAAGGTAAAGGGTATATAAAATGGGATACACGGTAAACAGTACTGCCATTACCAATCCGGCGGCAAGCCAACGCCAGGGAGTGAGTGAATTGCGAAGCATTATAAGGGTGACAAAACATGTTGCGGCTCCTACAAACACGCCAAAAGCGGCAAAACCATCCCTGAAAAGCCGGAACATGAAGTAACAGCCAAAGAAACAAAAAACGGCTGTTCCGGCGATTTTTATAATCTGCTTTATCATTTGTTTAAAATCTGAGTCTTAGCGTTATCTAACGCGGCTTGCGGCGTTCTTTCACCGGAAAAAGCCAACGCGGCAGCGGCAACCCATGCGTCCCAAACTTTACCCATTTCAGGAATTGACGGCATTGGTATGGCGCTTACGCCGGCTGCGTTAAATCCTTTGGTATCGTTATCACTGGCGCTTTCAAATACGCTCTTCCATGCGGAAGGTCTTTGTTCAGCCTGGAATATCGCCTTATAATTTTCCTCTCTAGCCATAAAATCCACCGCGAATGATTGCGCCAAAAGTTTGCGCGGACTTGCGGAACTGATAATCATGCCCTGGACTCCAAGGAAAGGATTGCCCGCCGCCCCGCCTTTTTTGGCAGCCGGGAATTTGGCGATCGCATAAGGTACTTTGGCCTCTTTGAAACGATTTAACGCCCAAGGTCCGGTCATGCAGAAAGGCGCTTTACCGCCTTCAAACAATACGTGGGCGGCGTCCCAGTCAATATTTTCCGGAATCAATTTCTTTTTTACCTGCGCGGTAAGCCAATCTAACCCAGCTACAAAGCCGGGATCAGCCATAAGTACATTTTTTCCATCCAGACTGCCGTCGCTCTTTTTACCGAAAATCGAGCCGCCAAAGCAATCATACACAGGGTACGCATTGTAGGTAGCGTCGGGAAGACCCATCATAACTTCCGCTTTTTTTGCCTTAATAAGGTCTTGAGCTATAGTTATAGCGTCATCCCATGTTTCAGGAGGAGCGGACATCATGGTAGTGTTATAGAAAAACCCGATATTTTCCACCGCCAAGGGAACGCCATAGAGTTTTCCATTATAGTTAAACCCGTCCAAAGCAGGTTGCAGGAATGAGCTCTTTTTCGAGCCAAGGTTTATTTCCGTTACCATACCGTTTTCAACCAGAGGTCCCAGGTTATCATGGGGAATAATGGCTATATCGGCACATTCATCCCCTCCGGAAGCCAGCAGGAATTGGTTGCGTATCTGCCCAAGATCAACCATGGATACTTCCACCGGTACGCCGAACTCGGCTTCAAATTTTTTGCCCAGTGTATTAAGTATGTCAATACGGCCGGCATCGTATACCCAGAATGTGAGTTTCTCCGCCTTTTTTGCCTCTTTTTTGGTGCAGGAAACAACAGGAACCAGCATCAAAACCAACAGACAAATTGAAAAAATTCTGATAAGTTTTTTCATTTGTTTCTCCTTAAATAAAGTTTTGGCTGCAACTCCAAATTTTAACATTTTGAAATCGCTTTACCTTTTTTGTCAACACGTGTTATCAACGCGCGTTGATAATTTATGATAATACATAAACAAAAAATTGTCAACAAAAAAAATAAAATTATTTTTCTTGCTTTTTCGTGACTTCCGTGGTATAAGATTTTTTTTTATTCCATTTTAAACAGTTTAAAATCATCCCAGCCACCCCAACCGCCAGCGTCGCATTTTACCGTAAAGCCGACGGTAACGGATTCGGATTTGGTTAATTTAAAATTAACTACAGCCTGTTGAAAGTTTTTATAACCTTCCAACGATATATTCGCGCGCTCATATAAAGACCCGGCTTGTACAAAGATAAATAATTCCGCGTCAGGTCCGCCTTTATCTCCCTGCAGATAGGCGCTGAGCATATACGTACCCGGCTCCAAGTCTGGAATTTTCTGCGTTACCGTAAAATTCAACGGCTTATTGTCCCAAAAATGGAAACTGGCTTCTCCCGTCCTTGCGTCCGCCGTGCGTCGCTCAATATGGCCGTCGGATGTGACGGAGCCGGAAACATTCCACATTTTCATATTTGTGTCTTCAAAATCGCCGTTGACAATGCAATTTAATACCTCGATGCTCAGAAAACATTTGATTGCTTTGCCGCCGGTTACGCCGTCAATGACATAATCGCCTATCTTTTTAACTTCGCCTAATTGCGCCTGGTTCCATGTTACCGGCACTGATTGTTTACTGCCGTCCGCGTATACCACGCTGACCGTTTCCGGCAGGACTCGCGGCTCAGTCAGTAATTGCGTAAATTCGATATCAGGTATGGCGTCTATAAAATTTTCTTTTCTTGACGCGCCGTTTTTCGCGTATTTAAACACGTTCAAAGACGGCAACGGATGACCGTTAAAATCAAACAGCGCCTGATTATCTACCGCGTTGCCGCCATACCACATACCGGCATCCTTGGGGTCATACTCGGACGCGTAACTTGTCGCCCAACCGCTTCCGAACCGTTCCCATTTAGCCAAGTTAGCATCATGATCAACTCCTACGGGTATCCATGCGGGTTCCCAATAAAATACGCCGATGGCACCTACATCAGCCGCCGCAGAAATAACATTCCGTATAGACTGCGCCTGCCCATAAACCGAAAACGGGTACGGCTGCCCTCGTGGGTCGGTCATGGTATTACTAAACCCATCACCATCTTCTTCAGTGTAGACGTATGCAGTTTCAGCGATCAGCACCTCTTTACCATACTTTTCTTTGACCATGCGCAACTGGTTTTTCAGATTTTCCAGCGACCCATGCCAATAGGGATAATACGAGCTTGCGAATACGTCATAGTCCACATTAAAGTTCTTTAAATACTGGGCGTTATTTACATACCGCCCCTGTTCGGGGTTGGCAAAATGAACCGCGATTTTAATATTCTTGTTATACTTACGGACGGCTCTCGCCCCGGCGTTCATCAATACGGCAATATTCATCCATTTAGTTTCGCCGCTCATGGCGTTGTTGGTCTCATTACCCAATTGCACCATACCGATGACGCCGCTCTTCCCGATTTCCTTCAGAGCGTCGGCGGTAAACTGTTCCAGCGCGATGGCTTTCTGCTCCACTTCCATATCAGCCCAGGCCTTTGGAACCATCTGTTTGCTTGGATCTGCCCAAAAATCGGAGTAATGGAAATCGACAAATAATTTTAATCCGTACTTTTTCGCGCGTGCTGCAATCGCGGCGGCGTTTTTTACATCGCAATTGCCGCCACCGTAAATCCTTCCCTTGGAATCATAAGGGTCATTCCAGACGCGTACGCGGATGTAATTTACGCCAGCTTCGGACAGCGTTTTAAAAACATCCTGTTCTTTGCCGTCAAAACCGTAAAATTTCACGCCGCTGTTCTCCAGCGCGGAGATCATGGATACGTCAGCGCCGAACATAAAATTTTTTGGTAAATTTGGCACGGCCTCAACAAAGATTTCCGCATTATTGTCTTTAGGCACGGAAACATTTTTAGGTTTCAAAGATCCTGACGAACAAGCCAAAAATACCGCCGTCAGAATAACCATCATCAGTATTGAAAAAAACTTCTTCATATTAACATCCTATCATATCTCTATAAACATAATAATTACATAACTTCCAGAAATGGAATACAAACCAAATGAAACGCGTCTTTTAATACCATCATCACGGCGCGGCTTAATTCAAGCCTTGCTTTGGAGAGGGCGGGATCATCGCAGTTAAGGATTGGACATTCGTGGTAGAAACGGCTGAATGACTTGGAGAGTTCATAAAGGAAACCGGTAAGATGGGAAGGATCAAGGTCTTCAGCCGATTCGCTTATCTTAGCCGGATACGCCGCCAACATCTTAACAAGCTCCCATTCCGGATCAGACACCAACAAAGAAAACCCATCCTGCCCATTGCTAATTACTACCTGCTCACTGCTAATTGCTACCTGCTCACTGCTAATTGCTACCTGCTCACTGCTAATTGCTACCTGCTCATTGCTAATTTCCCTTTTTTCATTCCTCCCTTCTCCCTTCTCCCTTCTCCCTTCTCCCTTCTCCCTTTCCTCTTTTTTCCGTACCATAGAAGAAATACGCGCCCCCATGTATTGCAAGTAAGGGCCGGTGTTCCCCGTAAATGAAAGCGATTCTTTTGGATCAAAAAGCATATCTTTAACAGGACTTGGCTGGAGCAAAAAATAATGCAATGCGCCAAGGGCGATTTTTTCCGCCACTTCATTCGGGTCTCCCACTTCCTCTTCCCTGCCCTTTTCGCGTATTTCCGATAAAGCCATATCACGCAGGGAGTCAAGTAAATCATCGGCGTCAACTACGGTTCCTTCCCTGCTTTTCATTTTTCCTTCGGGGAGGTTAACCATACCGTAGGAAAGATGATGAAGGTTTTTTGCCCATGAATAGCCTAATTTTTCCAGTAAGATAAATAAAACTTTAAAGTGGTACTGCTGCTCTGAGCCGACAACATAAATCATCTTGTCAAAAGGCCAATCTTTATGACGGTTAATCGCTGTCCCAAAATCCTGCGTAATGTAGATCGACGTGCCGTCGCTTCGTAAAAGTATCTTTTTATCGAGCTTCTCTTCGCTAAGATCAACCGCGATGGAACCGTCTTCCTGACGGAAAAAAATTCCCTTTTCAAGTCCTTTTAAAACTTCATCCTTGCCAAGCATATATGTTTCACTTTCAAAATAGTATTTATCGAATGAAACGCCTGTCCGCTCATAAGTTTTTTTCATCCCCTCAATCGCCCAACCGTTCATCTTTTTCCAAAGCTCAACGGTTTCGCCGTCGCCCGCTTCCCAGTTACGCAATAATTCCTGGGCTTTTTTCATCGACTGAGTTTGCGCTTCTGCCGCGTCTTTATCCGCGCCGGCTTTTATTAATTCTTCCGTTTCTTTCTTCAGTTCCTTATTGAAACTCACATACCAATCGCCTACAAAACGGTCGCTTTTTACACCCTCGCTTTCAGGCGTTTTATCCTGCCCATGTTCCTTATACGCAAGCATTGATTTACAGATGTGAATACCCCGGTCATTTATGATGCAAACTTTACGCACCTGCGCCCCACAAGCCGTTAAAATGCGGGATATACTTTCGCCTAACACATCGTTTCGTAAATGCCCAAGATGAAGGGGTTTATTCGTATTAGGGCTTGAAAACTCCACCATTACCCTTTTTCCCAATAAATTATCCGGTCTTCCAAATGAAAAATCATTTTCACGGTCTTTAATAACCCGCTCAAGAATAGTCATTGCGGTTTGAGCCCGATCCATTTTTATATTCAGATACGGTCCCTGCGCCTGTACCTTTGCCGCGGATTTTTCTTCTATAAGCAGTTTTGTAAGCTTTTCCACAGCCATTTGCGCGATCTGCGGCGGTCCCTTTCTAAGTATTTTTGAAAAACTGAACATTGGGAAACCAATGTCCCCTAATTCTGGGTTTGGCGGATCTTCCGCCGTGACTTGCTCAGGTTTTATAATCTCATTAATACCCGCGTCAGTTAATATGGCGTTAATAACCGATGTTACCTTTATTTTCCATGATTGTCTGAAGTCGTACATTTTATTTACAATAATACAATAACTCAAATAAAAATAATAATCAATATCTTCAAATAAATAATAATCTTATTATAATATTGAAAAAATATAAAAAATAGGTATATTTTAATTATGTTTGCATTTATTTTTATCTTCCTTTTTTCGGGAGTCGATACATACGCCGAACCGCTGCCTAAATGGTATTTACCTTTAAGGGACGCGATATATGAACAAGAATTGACCGCAGATGAAATTTTTCCATTATATAAAAATACGTCCGAAAAGGCAAAAACTTCCCTTTCAGGCGCGTCATTATATGTAATTCTTTCCCGTTGTGAATATATGATGGGCAGGGCGTATCAATATGAAGAAAAAAAAGAAAAAGCTAATTCTTTTTATACCGAAGGCATTAAATGGGCGGAAAAAGCTTTGGAAATAAAGACAAGCGCCGAAGCATATCAAATGTTAGCTGAAAACATATCGCAATCATGCGCCGTTAATTCCGTTACTTACGCCATGGCTAACGGATCAAATGTTGAAAAATATTCAAAAAAAGCGCTTGAAATTGACAATAAAAACGCCGCAGCGCGAATAATGCTCGCCGCCAGATGGATTTATCCCCCCTGGCCATTATACGATTACAAAAAAGGCATTGAAATGATGACTGTTATTCCCCAAGAGTGCAATTATGAAAAAGATGACCTTTTTAACGTATGTATAGCCATTGGATACGCGTATATACAGCAAAAAAAGTATTCACTGTCAAAACCATGGCTTTTAAAATGTCTGGATGTTTATCCGACAAATAAATATGCGCAAACTTTGCTTGCAAAAACTTTATAACGGAAGGAAAAAATGTTAAACACGCTATCAGCGCTTATCAGCCCTTATTACTATAACGCCCTTGTTTTATTGGCCGCTTATTTTTTTATTTTATCCCTTGCAAACCACTACGAAATGTGGAGATTCACACACGGACCTGAAATTTTTGACGGTCCTCTTGTTTCAGTTTTAATTCCCGCAAGAAATGAAGAAAAAAATATTGAAAATTGCCTTAATTCGCTTATTAATCAACATTATAAAAATTATGAGATTCTTGTATTAGACGATAATTCCACTGACGATACAAAAATAATCCTTGACCGTATTGCCTCGGAAAATACAAAAGTAAAAGTTTTTTCAGGGAAACCGCTTCCCGACGATTGGTTTGGCAAACCATACGCCTTACAGCAACTTTCGACTTACGCAAAAGGCGATATATTGATCTTTACCGACGCTGATACAATACACAGTCCCGCAAGCATTTCATGGGCGGTTACAAACATGGATTATTTAAAGACCGATATGATCTCCGGTTATATAGGACAGATTTTTCGTTCCTTCGGAGAAATAATAACCGTCCCATTAATGTTTTTTTTAATAGGTTTTGTTATTCCGCTTTTTTTAAACCGTTTTACAAAATTAAGTTTCTTCTCGGCGGCAATAGGGCAATTTATAGTCATCAAAAGTGACGTATTTAACGCGATAGGAAGATGCGAGACATTTAAGAAAAAAACAATTGAAGATATTTATATGTCGCGGATTGTCAAGAAAAAAGGATACTCTACCAGTTTTTTAAATATATGTGAGTATGTATTTTGCAGAATGTATGACGGTCACCACAGCGCGATAGAAGGTATCGGAAAAAATACTTTTAATTTTCTTGGCAAGAATTCGTTAGTTATTTTTTTGTGTATAATTTGCGTCATTTTCTTTTTATTTTTTCCAATGCCCCTGCTTATCGGCTGTATTATTACCAATAGCCCTTGGACATTACATATTTTAGTTGTAAATGTTCTGTATACTTTAACATGGTTATTTATGTTCCTTGGACTTAGGTTAAACTGGTGGTACGGTTTTCTTTGGCCGTTATTTTTTCTAAATCTAGTTTATATGGCCACTTTGTCATGGCTTCGGACAATTTCCGGCAAGGGATTTATCTGGAAGGATCGTAAGGTAAGCTGATGCCGTATAAACATGGATACCCCGTAATAAATCTGTCTGTAATTTCAAGAATTGCCTCCGCATTGACATGTTGGTTAGTTATTCCCCTTGCCATGTTTATTAATTACCTTATGTTTTTTACCAGATATAAAAACCGTAATAAAATTCACGGTATTCGCAGGGCAATTACCGTTTCCAACCATACCACGTTTTGGGATCCCGCAAAAATAGCATGGCTTACATTTCCCCGTTTGATATTTTATACATTACTGGAAGCTACTGTTGAATCCCCTTTTTTAGGAACTTTTACCCGTCTTTTGGGAGGAATTCCCATACCCAGAGGCATAACCGGTTACCGAAAAATTTTAGAAGCTTGCGAACAGGCGTTTGAATACCGCAGATTTTTGCATTTCTATCCTGAAGGCGAATGTTTTTTATACAATCAAAACATTAAAGAATTTAAAACAGGCGCATTCATAATTGCCTCTGAATTAGATATTCCGATAATACCTATGGTTACCGTTTTTTCCGAAGGACTGTTCCGCCCCTGGTCTTTTTGGGGCAGTACTTTGCCAAATGAAACATTAATAATACTTGATCCTGAATATCCTTCCCGTTATGTAAAACGTGATGAAAAAGGCAAAATAACGGCGGATTCAATACGCGAATTCGCGCAAACGGTTCGACGAAAAATGCAGGCGGAAATTGACAGGCGAGGGGGATCTGCCGCTTTTTACCGTGGGCAGATGAAACGAATCAAAGGAGTCAATGATTAGAAGAATTTACCACGAACACCACGAACTTATCCTCCGAAATCTTATCGTTGTTCGTGTCGGTTCGTGTGGTTTGTGGTAGAAATTTTTTTACTTTTTTCCAAGCGTTCTTTTCTGCGTTCAAATTCATCGTGCCAGTATTCGCTGATTTCCGTTAATTGCAGGGCTTTTTTTACATATTCCATTGCAAGGGGGATGTTTTTTTGCCTTCTTTCACAGTCAATGGCCAATGATCTGAATATTTCCGCTTTTATATTCGGTAAGCATTGAATATCTTTTTTAGCGGCAAAGCATAAAAGTTTTACGCCTGTTTCCTGCAAATCTTCGTATTCATAGCGCATGGAAAAAAAGCGCCAGAAAAGGGCAAGCCTACCTATGTCATAATTGTATTTTGCGTTAAAAGGATCTTCGGCTATCGAAATTATTGCAGTTAAAATTGAGGCAAGCCCTTTTATATCGGACAGATTATGATCGCAAATACCCATTAAACCGTCCGTTTCCCTTGTTTTTAGAAACTCAAACCAAATTTCAGGCGCAAGGGAGCCGGGAATATCGTTTATACGATCAAGTCCAATAATATTAGTTTCAACCGACTTTTGGGAGCAGTCTTGAATAATATTTTTCCAAAGCCGTCTTGCTGGATGAAGCAGATCAACATGCCGGTATTCAGGCGGCTTTATCCTGTTTATAAGACACCTTGCTTTTATGATCTGCGAATCAAAACATTTTCCGTTATATGATA
>Ga0268262_10002591_pt1 | contig 20699 bp, 21 predicted proteins | sample TergutNc150P3_FD_190354 | JGI IMG/M metagenome (GOLD analysis project Ga0268262, IMG submission 190354) | Nasutitermes corniger P3 segment gut microbial community from laboratory colony in Florida, USA - Nc150 P3 (SPAdes) (version 2) | ecosystem: Host-associated > Arthropoda: Insects >... | reverse complement strand
AATTTGGAGGAAAAGTTATGGCAGAAATGACCGATGAAGAAGCTGATGCCCTTGATGAATTGTGGACACGCACAACCCCGGAAATAGATACCAGTAAACCCGGCTTCTTGACCCGTAACGGTTTTACAATGGTTTCCCTCGATCCGGTAACGGCAACATATCTACAAGCCAAAGCCGCAGTAACACATTACAGCCCGTCAGAAATCATAGGCGAACTGGTTAGAAAAGAATTGTCCGCCGCCGCTTCCGTATAAATCGCTCTTTTTTCCCCAATTCAATTAGCAATGAGCAAGTAGCAATTAGCAAAGCAAGATACAATTCTCTTCTCTTTATTCCTCATTCCTAATTCCTCATTCCTAATTTTTCTTCCCCCCCTTGATCCTTTAATCAGTCTATGATAGAATAATCTCAATGATTGAAAGAAACGCCAAAACCCCGCAAACTCCAAGCTTAAAATTGCCTTCGGCAATTTTAAGCACGAGTCGCAATCGGGCAATCGGGCAATCGGGCAATCGGGCAATCGGGCAATCGGGCAATCGGGCAATTATACACCTCTTTTATATAACCGTGTCAACTATCTAACAGCATATATTTTCAAACATTACATTCTTATTTATCCCCAATTCAGAAACAAGCCCATAAAGGCTTTTTCAAATATAAATCAACAAAAGGAGTCTTCAAAATGAAAACAAAACAAGCAACACGGATTTTTTCAGCAATCGCAATCATCACCCTTGCGCTGGCAAACTGCCAAAACGAGCCGGAAACACCGCCACCCCAAACCGTAGCAACGCCCACCGCAACACCCGCAAGCGGGGAAGTCGCCGACAACACGCCGATCACCCTCGCCACATCAACCGCAGGAGCCGCAATCCATTACACGCAGGACGGAACAGAGCCGACAGCCGAAAGCGCACTCTATAGCGATAGCAACAAGCCGATAATAACAACCAATAAACTCACCCTCAAAGCCATAGCGGTAAAAAGCGGCATGACCGCAAGCGCAACGCTTACCGCAACATACACCCTAACGCCGCCCGACACCGTAGCAATGCCCACCGCGACACCAGCAAGCGGGGAAGTCGCCGACAACACGCCGATCACCCTTGCCACATCAACCGCAGGAGCCGCCATCCACTACACGCAGGACGGAACAGAGCCGACCGCCGAAAGCGCACTCTACAGCGACACCGCCAAACCGGTGATCACGGCAGGCAAGCTGACACTGAAAGCCATCGCCGTAAAAAGCGGCATGAACAACAGCGCAATACTGACAGAACCGTATACCATTGCGACAGCCACGCCCCCGACAGCAAGCATAACAAACAACAATCAAACCGTAACGCTCGCGCCCGAATTGGAAATCACATTGAACGGCGCGGCAACGAAAGGCACAAATGAAATCAAATCGTATGAGTGGACGGTAAAGACAACAGAAAACGGAGTAACGCCCGTATTTACTTCCACTGCAACGGCGGTAACAAAAGTAACAGGCATAAAGAAAGCCGGAACGTATGTATTTGAACTCAAGGTCAAAGACACAGCCGACTTGGAAGCGACAGCCACAGCAACGGTGGCGGTGAATGGGTATACGGTAACTACAACTTTAACTATTGCTTCTAATTCTTTTTCAACAACACCGGGTACAAACTTGGATTTTACTCCGAGCTATACCAATGTGAGCAATCCAACTGATTTTACAACTGCCGTTATCAATAGTTGTCTAACATATACAATTACCGTAGTAAATCATGAAGGAGATTATACTCATACATGGAACAGTACTGATGTCAATTTTGACGGGAAGATACTTCCTAGCGATAAGTATACAACTGATTTGGCTACTTTTACTCAAACTTTTTATAATAACGGACAGGTAGTAGGAACTCCTCGTGTACTAAAAGTAATGGTAGCTGATGGTAAATTTGAATATTTTGGTGAAGGTTATGGTGGAACTGGAAGTGTCCCCGCTTTAACTGGCATTACAATCAGCAAGACAATAACCGAAATCCTGCCGCCGCCTGTAACGAAAACCGTAACGGTACCGGCAATTACTACCGTAGCAAATCCAATGGACTTTGGCGCAGTTTCATCTCTCACAGGTTGGGACGCTGATTTTCCAAGTACGGATGTTACTTATACTGTAACTTTGTCGAAAGGTGGAAGTACTATTACTACGGTAAATTCAACAAGCGCAACATCAATAAGTGCCGCTGATAAATCTAACGATGATTATACACTTACTCAAACTTTTTATTACAAAGGTAGTCCTATTACTGGTGGTTCTCGTAGTGTGGGAATAGAAGTATTTGGTAATAGGTTTGCAGAAATGTATGTTAGCGAAACTGACTATACCGCAGGAAGTCTTATACAGCTAACTTTGACCCTCACAAAACAATGAGGAAAGGAAAAAATGAGGAATTAGGAATGAGGAATTAGGAATAAAGAGAAGTTAGCAAGCGAGGGATAGGGCAGGAAGCCTATTCCTCATTCCTAACTCCTAATTCCTAATTCTTTAGTAACCGCACCAGTGTCAGGCACACTTTTTCATAACCCGCTTGTATGGGCGGGTAACAAAGAACGAAGAAAAGGAGATTAGCAAAATGGCAAGACCAAAGAAAACAGCCCCCAAAAAGGCAATCACAAGAAAGGCGACAGCGCAGAGAACCCCGAAAATGGCAACGCCCAAAGAACGCGCAGGAATCATCAGCATGTTAAAAAACTCAGCGACAACCTCGCGTTCCGCAGGAACGCGCCGCCCCCCGAACAACCCCGACATACCGCAGACCCTTATCGACATGCTGAACCACGATTTAAACGCAATCAAAGAAATGCTTGACACATTCGCACAGCATTTGCGCGCCCTCGACCGCATGAGGCTCAACGGCGTAGGCATAAAAAAACTGGGCTTTATCGAAAGGGCGTATGAACTCGCGCTGGAAAACACCGAGTTTCTTCCGCATTACCTCACCATCGAAAGATTCGGCGCGGACTTGCAATATTTCATGGACTTCCGCAGTTTGACAGACGTAACCGCCCAGTTGCGCGAACAATTCTGGAACATCACCATAAAATCAGCCGACATCGCCTACACGGACGCGCTGGAATTCTACTCCTCTGTCCGCGAAGCCGCCAAACGCCGAGTAGACGCCGCCGAAACGCTGTACGCCGCCTTATCGCCCTTCTTCAAACGCCACCGAATGGAAAACGAAGACGGCACAGCCGCGCCCACCAAAAAGCAAGCGTTACGCGACTTCAAAGGACTGGAATCAGGCAAGCATGACGGCATACTCGTTATCGAAAACCAAAAGCCCCAAATGACTGGTGGCAAGCGCAAAATCATTGACGAAAAATTCAGCGACTCCGCCAAATTCAAAGAAAGCGAAGAAGGGAAGATCGAGGAATGAATAACAAAGAACAGGTAACAGGTAACAAAGATAAAATCTTTGTTGCTTGTTGCCTTTATTGTTATAGGGAAAACGGAGCGAATAATATTTTTATTTGGAGGTTAAATAATTATGGGTTATATTATTCAAATGATTTTTATTCTTCTTGTGACAGCATCACCAGCTATAGTAATTATAATATGGTTTTTTTTAGTTAAAGATATATTACATTTAATAATAAATTATAAAATTGAAGGAAATGAGCTAAATTTATATTTAATAAATAAAAATGATGAATATCGAAAAAAATATGATGAATATCTGAAAAAAAGCAATGATATACATCTAAATTTTCTAAGTGATTTTAGATCAAGAAAATTTAGTAATACATATTCTATTTTTCATCATCATTCTAAAGACAATGAAATGCTAACTTCATTATATAATTCTTTGCCTAAAAAGATAAAAATATCAAGATTATTTTTGAAAATATTATTTATTATATGTTTTTGTTCATTATTAGTTTTAGGTATTTTTATTTTGTATAGAATATTTAGTATTATAGGAATTTGGAAAATTTTAGTAGTTTCAGTTATAGCTTTAATTATATTAAGAATAGTATTCGACTGGTAGCGCAACGGTGTCAAGTAACCGCAACGGTATTAGGCACACTTTTTCATAACACCGCCCAAACTGTGTCAAAATAACCCACTTTCACTAAAAACCCCGAAAATTCGCCCTTTTTCATCGAATTTGAGCCTTTTTTGCCTATAATTTCAAGTTGATACCCTCGACGTTCGACCCCTATACCCTGAACGTCCGACCTTTAACCCTCAACGTCCGACCTTTAACCCTCGACGTTCGACCATTATACCCTGAACGTCCGACCCTAAACCCTGAACGTCCGACCTTTAACCCTCAGCGTCCGACCTTTAACCCTGAACGCCCGACCCTAAACCCTCGATGTTGGACTTCAAACCCTCGGCGCTTTACTCTAAACCCTCGACATTGTACCTCTAACATTCGGCATTTAATTTAACAGTTTCGTCGTTGCGATTTTCCATGAAAACGTTATGCGATAATAATTGCCTGTAACAGATTCGGCAAAGGGCGTGGGCGGCGGGCGGCCAAAATATTTGTGGGACTCCCCGATGGAGGAGACCAACGAAAACGGCGAAGCAATGAGCTCCAATAAGGGCAGCATGGCTCACTACCCTAGATAACAAGATAGACTATCGTATAACAAAGATTTAGAAGCAAGCGATAATGCCATGCGGGGTCTCCGCAATCGGTCTCCCCCACATATTTTGGAAGCACGCTGACCACGCCCTTTGTCGTATTTGGATAAAGGCATTTATCTTCACGCCCTTTGCATTGACTGGAAGTAATAAATATGGTATAAACATAAGCATAAAAAATTATTGTATATGGGCAAACGGCGTACAACAAAGCGGTAAAAGTACGCCGCCTTCGGGGACTACCGCCAAACGGAGGCGGAATGAAAACGCAAATTCTGACTGACGGCTCTACCACGGAAACCAGCGCGAACTTTACCGGCGGGCTTCTGCAAATCCACGAACAGGTCTCCGGCTGGGAAGTGACGGGCAAATTCGGTACTGTTTCGGGAGAGGCGGACATCTACATAGCGCAGAAAGACGGACAGAAAGGGATTGTCAAATATTACCGGAGTACCACAAAGCCCAAGACGGAAATTCTCGAAAAACTTAAACAGCTTAACCATCCGGACATTGTTAACATATACGATTTTGGCCTGTACAATGACCGCTTCTACGAAATCATGGAGTACGCCGAAGGCGGCGCTCTGGATACCCGTAACGCCGACGGTTCTTACCGCTACCTTCCGCTTCCCGAAGAAAAGGTAGAAGGTATATGCAGAGAAATAATCAACTCTTTCAAAACGTGCCATGAAAAGGGCATTATTCACCGGGACATTAAACCCGCGAACATTTATTTCCGCACGCTGGAACTTGATGATGTGATCATCGCGGACTTTGGAATTTCCAGCGTCATGGACGATACGGAACAGCTCCACAAAACCCGCACAGGTTCCCGCACCACAGGTTACGCCGCGCCGGAAGTGCTTTCCGGCATCATCGGCCCCAAAATGGATTATTACGCGCTGGGGATCACCCTTTGGGAAATGCTTACCGGTAAAGACCCCTTTACCCTGGACAACGGCAAGCGCCGCAATGACGCGCATCTGATACGAGACACCATTGAAGGCAGAATCGCCGATGACATTTTAAGCAAGGAACCCAGGGTAAGCCAAAAGATGGAACGCCTTATCCGGGGGCTTCTGGTAATAGACCATGACCGCCGCTGGGGTTATGACGAAGTTACGCGTCATCTTGCCGGTGAAACCGTCGAGCTTTATCAGGAGGCGAAAAAGGCATGGGCTTTTTCTATCGGCGATATTGAATGTACAACACTGGAGGAATTGGGAAGCGCGATAATGGAAAATCGCGAGGCATCCAGGAAATACATCTTCCGAGGTTTGCTTGGTTCCGTACTTGAAAAACACTACCCGGAAATTTCCGAACAAATTGTGCAAATCGCCGAGGAAACATCTGCGGACAACGATCACGACAACGGTATTTTAAAAGTTGCCTATCTTTTAAATCCCGGCCTGCCGCTTAAAATCGCCAACGGCTTTAAAATGCAGAATCTTGACGACCTTGTTTTCCTTCTGGAAAACGCGCCCGAATCGGTCATTCCCCTGCTGCGTGACGCGCAATCGAGGCTTTACACATGGCTGGACATCATGGGATATAAAGACATTGCGGCGGAAATAAAAAAACTGCCCGGCATTTTTTCAGGCGGCATGGGTAACACGGAATTGGCAGGCAAGACCGCAGTACTTCTTAAAAAAAAGGTTATTAAACCTTTCAAACTTGCAAAGTACGCCGATTTTGAGCTTTCCACGCTGGAGCAGATCCGCAAAGTGCCGAAAGATATGCAGACGCGGATCTTAACCCTTGTTAATGAAAAAAGTTACGAAGGCTTGTTCCTCCCCTGGCTTGAATTACTTGCGCCTAACACAAGCACTTCCGGGATTTTAACGGAATATTTCGGTCTGCCATTAAAGAGCGCGGGAAACAGGCCCGCAAGCCAAAACAACGCGCAAATCAGCACTTACAGTCCATGTGAAATTGACGGAGCGCAATCACAAATAAAAAAGGATCAGCCTTTTCTTCATGGCGGCAATTCGGCGTATAACATAGAATTATCAATAAAAGTAACCGGAAGCATCCCTGACAATGTAACAGAGTTTTGGTACTTCGTCCGTACAAAGCCTGTGGCGAGCATGGAAGACCCCTGGGTTGAGGCAAAAGAAACAGCATCCGCGACGGATATTAAGAAAGCCGCCATTGGCACATATAAAAAAAATGGTGAAATTCTATTTACAACAACAGCAAAAGACGAGTATGCTTATTATGTTACATTGTTCACCGTATATGAAATAAACGGTAAAAAATTTATTTCTTTACCGTCCAGACTGCGTTTTGATCGTGTATTAAACGCTAATATTTTTTGGAAAGTAACAAAACCGATTATAGGGAACAGGAGGCTTTCTATCGAAATAAAACCAAACCGGTCTTTGATACGGCTGCCCAAACTTATTTTATGCGCCAGCCTTCAAGGTCAGCATCTTGAAAATTATACAGATGAAAACGCGAAAACATTGATGGAGATTCAGGAGCAGGAATTAGATGCGCCTCAAACAATCTTCAAAAAAGATTATGAAATTATTTCACCAGTGTCTTCCCAATTGACAAAAAACAGCAAACTTTATTTGTTTGTAATAAGCTCCGTTCAAAACGAATGTTATTCATTGCGAAGGGCAGAAGGTTTTACAGGAAGAATATAGGAATTAATGGAGGGAATTGTTAATGGCAAAATTTACGTGCCCTTATTGCATAAGGAGTTATCATCTAAAGAAGGCCCTGTATGTCTGCCCTGACTGCGGAGAGACATCTGTCCCCGATTCGTTTGAAAAAGAACCAATCAAGTGCAAGAAAACCGGCTGCGGGGGGCTTGCGACGCAAAGAAAATGCCCTTTGTGCGGTGAAAATCTTCCCAGAATAGCGTTACAGACGCCAAATCTTCCTTTTAGTATAATTGGCGTATCAAACTCCGGAAAAACAAACTATATAACGGTTATGCTGCATGAGATGGGCAGGGCGCCCGGACTCCGTTTGGCGCTTGGACATCAGAACGCGTCTACGCTGGATCATCAGAATGAAAACTATAAACGTATTTATGAAGATCATGTGCCGCCTGAGAGTACCGCCGGAGGCACAAGCATACCCCAGATATGGTACATCAAAAACCTTCTTAAAAAGAGAGGCAACAATGTACCCACCTATACATTCACCATATTTGACGGCGCGGGTGAAGATCACGAGCATAGCCTGGACCCGTCATCCCCCGTATGCCGGTATATACAGACATCCAAAGCGATTATCATTACCCTGGACCCGTTGATACTGCCAACCATCAGAAAAGGCGGCATTGTAGACGAAAATGATATGCGTAATTCTCTGGCGGGGAATGAAAGCGTACATAAAAACGCGGTTGATATTGTCAACAGCCTTGCTGATTATATAAAAACAGCCCGAGGACTTGATACAAGAAAATTAATAAAAATTCCCGTTGCGGTTGTGTTGACAAAATTTGACACGGTAAAAAATTCTTTTAGTCCGAACGATCTTATTACCAGTCCCAGCATGAATGTAAGAGACGGGAAGATCAGCATGGGAGAAATCCAGCAGGTAGACGAGGAAATACGCAACTGGCTTGAAAAAATTGGCGAAGGCGCGTTTATCGGCGCGCTTGAGGCGCATTTCAAAGAGTTTCAGTTTTTTGGGGTATCCAGTTACGGAGAACCGCCTAAAAATGCCGCCAGACTCAGCGAGCATATTAAACCTCACCGCGTGCTGGACCCAATCTTGTGGCTTTTTAAAAAAGCTAAATTTGTTGACTAGGAGAAAAAAATGTTTTATGAACTGATTTACACCCGTTGCAGGCAGGGGATGGATATTACCCAAAAAGGACGCCAGATTTCCAGTGACGGATATAAGGTATATTCCTGTTCCCCAGCGGTTATGGAAGAAAATGCGGTTGATTTACCGTTGCTTGCAAATGCGGCGCAGGCTAAACAGTCATATACCGATCCGGATTTTATGGATGACGCTTATCTTTTTTATGTTCCCGATTCGGGAAAAAGTTTTTTTATAAATTTTCACCCGATTCCTTTTGACGCGGATGCCCAGGGTGATTACGCGCACCGTCCCGGAAATTTTGTCAACCACGCGCTCCTTGGCGATTTTTCGCATGTTTACCCGTATAAAATGTTTCAGGATGACGGTATATGGAACGCGAAAACAAAAGGCGAGGCCTATTACTATGAAAACCCTCCTGCCGAAGATGGGCTTCCGGTTCGCAACGACATTATTGCCCCTCCGGGACAATATAAATTTGAAGAAATAAACGCCTTTATCGCTGACGGACGGCAGGAAGCGTTGAAAAAAGCGGTCGCGTTCCTTATCGCGCAGTATAAAGAGGAGCCGGATAAAAGAAAATATCTGGTAATACGGGATGATTCGTCAAAAAATATTGAATTATGGATAGCGGCGATTGAGTGCGCTTTCTCGCCGAGGATCGCTTCCGTTATCCCTTTCGCGACCCGTATGGATAAATTTGCAAATACCAACAGATATACTGTTAAAAATGGCTTATACCAGACGCAGATGAATTTGCAGGACCCTAATCATAAGCAACGGTTTCGCGCCATGATTGTCGGAGTTGACGAGCGGGATAAAACAAACGCAAGTTCAGCCCGCCCATTGGCAAATTCTCCGTTTGTTTTACTTGACGGCAAGCAAAAGCAGGCTGTGTTTGAAGCTGACATATCGAATCCCTATTACCAGATCATTGCCAAATTTGACGAAGAACATAACAAATTTTGTAACGATTTTCTGCAAGCCTTTGGTGTTTTGAAACCAGGCGCGGAAATTTACGACTTATATGAGATATTCACTGTGCTTAATAAGTCGTCATCAACTAACGCCCAAACATTATCAAGCACATTAGGCAGGCTTAACAAATATCAGGCAGCAGACTCCGGTGTCTTAAGAGATATATACAAGCGTGTTGATGCGGAAGTTTCCCGGCTTATGCAGGAAGATTTTTCGTGCAGTTTAAATATAATCAACTGGTTACAGTCAGCTTCAAAAATCATAGGTGATGCAGGAGCAAAGCAGCATTTAACAGAGATTGTTTGCAATGCGTTTGCGGGGATTATTTTTGGCAAATTTGATAATGCCGCAAAGCGTTCTTATTGGACGCAAATACAGCGTACCGAATTCGCTCCGAGCGTTGCCCGCTTTATAACGGAGATGGAAAGAATCAGGAACAACGAATCTAATCTAAAAACTTTTACTCCGGCAGAAATAGCGACATTCATAGCGATTTATTTGGATGCCGCCTCAACCATAGGTATTGACCAGCAGAATTTAAAACCCATAGTAAAATTTGGAATCAAAGTTTGTCATCGGAGTGGGGATGCAAATACCCTGCATGAAATTGTCTCATCTCTTTCGCGTGTTAGAAATATCAATAATCCTGATTTCTTGTTCTCTTTGATAAAAGACGAAGATAAAACACTTGGCGAGTTTGTAATCACATATATAATCAGCCGCGATGCCGCTATACTTACGTCCGATAATTCTGTACAGTCATTTTGCAAGAAGCTAAACGACGGAGGACTTGGGTACCTGGCAGGTTTAGTGCTGATGAAGCGCGTTAATAACCTGAATAAACCGCCTGAAATAGAACGTTTCATTGAAACTATACACGGCATGAATTTTATCGGGGAAGAGGCATTGGCAAAAATTTTTGAAGCGATTGATACCAAAGTCGAAGCATCAAACAGCAAGCTGATTGAATTGTTACAAACGCGAAAACCTCATGGCGCGAAATGCGTAAATTCCGCGCATCTTTTTGCATTTAACGTTCTTTCCGGCAGCCGCAGGAATCAAAGCCTGACAGGAGAGTTAAAAGATTTAACAAATCAGGGATTCCCAACGGTAACAGACGAAGATTATATAGATAAACTGATCGAACACCTGATAAAAGCAAACCTGACAGATGAAGAACAAGTATTCATCCTTGACGATCTCCTGTCTCAAGCGCCTAAGGGTTATTTTTCCGCATATATAAATAAATTACTCTCCGTAGCAGCTAAAAATCAAAATAAATGGAACGCTTTGATTAAACATGCTTCTGAGAGCGGAGACAAGCAGATTGAAAACGATATTGTTCAGGCTCTTGTGGATTCCAGACAAAATGAAAAGTCACTGATCGCGTTGGGCAGTCTTCTTGCAGACGAGAACAGCCGCAAGTATTATGAAGATATTTTCGGCGAAGCGCGGGAGAGAGCGTTATCTCAAAAGGGTAAATCCGGTATCGGAAAAATAATTGGAGGATTTTTTGGTTCGGGTGATGATAATCAAGGAAAGGCCAATAAAAAGGATGACAACAAATGAGAAAAAACATTCTATATTTTGCGCTTGTTTTCGGGCTGCTGTTTATAGCGGTTTCGCATCAAACAGTTTACGCTCAAACGGAAACGGGAGTTGAGGGCGCGGTTGCAACTTCTGTTCCTTCGGATTCAAAAATCAATTATGCGGAATTGAACGCATTAATTGATGAAATTATATTTAAAAAATTTATGGCGGTTATTCAGTTTATCGGGAAGTACCTGTCAATCGCGTGGGCTTTTTTCTTGTCATGGCCGCGCCTGATCAAAAACGTAATAATCATCTCGTTCTTTCCGGCATCCTTTGGAATAATCTCAAGCCATGTGCTTGGTATATATAAAAACAGGAATATATGGCTTAAGCATCCCAATTGCGATCTTATGTATAGTTATTTCGTAAAATCAGGAACATTGCAAAGGCAGGAAAGCTATAAAGAAGCTCACGTTTTATTGCGCGATCATAAATGGTCATGGGTAAGCTTTGCGGGATTGGGTTACAGGTTAGGTAACTATCCCAATAAGTCCGTTATGTTAATGTTTGTGATATCATTTGCCTTTATCCCGTTGACAATTATCGGGTTTATTGAAATGGCCTTAAGGGTTTTATTGGGCACTGCCTGGCTGGTGCTTTGTAATATGCTCCATCGTTTAATACTCTTTGTAACAAAACTGATTACCTATCTGCTTATTCCGGTTTCATTTTTTATTGACAGGATTATCCGAAAAATCCAATATTGCCCGCATTGCTATGAAACGTTTAATTTACCGGTATTTATCTGTCCGTCTTGCGGAAGGAGTCACAAACAGTTGATTCCCGGAAGTTGCGGCGTTTTGTTTGCCCGCTGCGCGTGTAACAATATCTTTTTACCATGCGTGTCTTTCACCGGGCGTTCCCGCCTTTCCCCTAAATGCCCTTCCTGTACGGGCGAACTTGTCACGGCGAATGCTAAACATTTCTCGCTTGTAATCATAGGCGGGGACAATGTGGGTAAAACGGCGTTTGTTGCGGCATTTTCAAATTTATATGCGTCCGTAGCCAGACATAAGCATACTTTAACCATTACAGGAAAGCCGGACAATTATTTTTATGAATTAATTGATATGTACAATTCAGGAAAAACCCCGTTGGATACCGAATCCCGTACATACAGTATAATTCACAAACATGGAAAAATCGAAACGGATAATCTAGTGTTTTATAAGACTTTTGCCGAATACGTTATGCTGGACAAATACTCGCGCAGTCCCAAATACTTCAGATTTTGTGACGGCATCATTTTGATTATTGATCCGTTATGCGTTCAGTCGGTAAAAAAAGAACTGGCACAGGATGAAAACAGCGTTGATGCCGCTTCTTATTCACCTAACGATACCAATGAACTGGTGGTTCAATTTATTCATCAGTATAATACAATTTGCGGTTTTGGAAGCGGAGTAATGAGCAATGTGCCTGTCGTTGTACTCATAAACAAGGCTGATATGGAAGTGGTAAACCGGGAAATTGGTTTGATGAAGATAAAAGCGCTGTATGATGAAAATCCGTCGGCATATAACAATGACGAATCTGCCGCTAAAGATCAAATATGCAGGGATTATCTGGCGAAGATCGGTTTAATAAATGTGTTGAACAATATTGATGCCACATTCGCAAATGTAAGCTTTTTCCCTGTTAGCGCAATTGGACACACGGCAGAGGAAGGCAAGGCTTTCTCTCCTGTTGGAGTTATTGAGCCTGTTGCGTGGATTGCAAAAAAGAGGCGTTCCAGGCTTGTACGTTTACTTTCGAGCCAGTTAATTAATCAATAGGGGGTGATATTATGACAGTCAAAGACATAACAAAAACGACATTGTCCGTGATACTTTTAGTTACCGGCTTTGTATTCTTTCGCTTGCATTATGTAAAAATGTTATCCTGGTTTGTAAAACGTTTTTCCGATAATGACGGATATGATTCCCTTATCAGCGGAAGGCTGTTCCCCAATGAATATATTGGAGCTTACTATCCCGGATTGTTTTATTTTTGCGTAATAATAATTATTGCCGTGCGCCTGATAGACGTAATTTTAGGCCGTAAGGTTGCGTTAAAAACGCTTTCATCTTTTAGATTGCCTTTATTTCTGGCAATCATATTATCAATATCTTTATGTATTGTAAATATAAACATCCTGCAACTTTGGGCGATTTTTTACGGATGCGTGATAATTTGTTTACATTCGACTTTCAAAAAGATAATACTGTGTTCTGAGTCAATAGGAAGCTATGCCGATTTAAAACTGTTTAAAGGGTTCTTCCTGACAATTAAAAACATTGTATTAAGAATAATTTTTACAAAAATAAAAAATTTCAGCAATCCGGTAGATGAAATAACGATTCTCTCGGCATCATCCCTGGTTTTATTGCTGGAAGCCATTGCGGGAATTTCTTATATCGTTTATTTTGCTATACATTGGCGGCTGATATTTTTATCACATCTGATAGATTCGTTTTAATGAGGAATTAGGGAAACTCTCCATTTTTTCAATATATTTTCTAAATTGATATAGAAGAAACATTTAATGTACAAATTTCGCACCGCTTCGATCGTTTTTGACGATCCTTTGGCAGTAGTAGTTTACGATTGCGAACATTCATGCTACAATGAAGACAGAATGGAAAAAGGTATTCGGGCCAATGATGCTTTACATATTGCATGTGCAATAGATAGTCGATGTGAATATTTTATTACAACAGATGCAGGTTTGACAAATAAAGAAATTGATGGGATTAAAATAATCAATCCTATTGATTTTGTACGAAAGATGGAGGAAGGGAATGAGAACTGAAACTGTATTGAAAGCAGAAGCAATAGATTTATTATTAAAAACTTTTGGTGTTCTTGAAACCGAACGGTTTATAACCAGTATTAAGAATAACAATTTTGACTATACCGAATGGCATAAGAATTTATGGAAAGATAAATCCATAGAAGAAATACATAATATGGCGACAGAATTTGAAAAAGAAAAGTATAATAATATTTCGTAAAAAGCCCCATGTCGCCTAACGCGGCTGTCGGAAAAGTGGTAAAAGCAGTAAAATGACGCATAACAGAATGATAAAACAACCCCATTATGGCACGATTCAAATATACCGATAACCCGCAAGGCATGTTCCTTATTTCGCTTATACCAACTTTTATATACGCTTTACTCCTTCTTCCAACTGGCAAAAATACTTTTTGCTTGCCTCAAGTATTCTTTTGAAATGGTAATGGTTGAATCGCCCGTTGTTTTATTTGCCGGAAAAATAGGCACCGGGTTACAGCCGCCTGCCTGCCGCTCAACCTGATTCATCCGGTAACGCCTTCCGCAGTTTTGACAAACAAGCACAGTACCCTCCTGCACAAAATAACCCCTGCCGGAACTGTAACAAACCTGGCAGGTATTAAAAGCCGTCCGTATAGTGCCGTCCGACGCTTTTACCGCCAGAACCTCCATTCTCATTCCGTCAATGTCCACCGGATAGAAAAGGGCGTTCTCGGTAATGTCAGAAACCTGAATGACTAAATCACGGTCGGCTATTACCGGTTTTCTTTGGTTGAGTCCCGCACTTTGAGCAAAAGCAATTCCTCCGGCAACAAGCATGACCAATGCGATAATCGCTGTAATCTTCGTTCTTGTGTTCATTTTTTGTACCTCTCTTTCATTGTTTTATTTTAACGGCAGCAAGCGCAACCGCCGCCGCCCGCAGCATCAAAATAACCCGCAGGATATACCAGCGTTTCAAAATTTGCAACTTCTGTTTTTATGGTTTCAATATCAACATTTTTAATATCGTCAACCACTTTCACATAACCGTAAAATACGTTGTCCCCGGTAGAAAAATCAAAATCGTCGCTTGGCATTATCCTTATCGCGTTATTTCCCTGAGCCACATCCAATACGGTGTAATAGGCGGGAAAAATAAGGGAGCTGTTTCCCGGATCAAGGGAATCTATATTGATGTTCCACAGCGCAGGCAGTTGCCTCTGCATTACAACGATCGACGGTTCAAAGCCGTCGTCGGTCAGGCGTATTTCGACTGTTTGATAATTTCCCGAAGCTTGCGCCAAAGCGATTCTTTCTGTAGATATAATCACCCCTGCCGGTGTAGGCGTTGTGCTTGGCTCCCCTGCGTCCGCGATACTTTCCCCTTCGGCGACCACTGTAATGGAACTGCGGATCATGCCCATCCAGCACGAATAGGAAAATCTGCCGATTTTTTCGGGCAGGAACTCGATAATATTTTCACCTGGCTTAAAGGTATGCTCGATACGATATTCGCGAATTATAAAACGGTTGTTACAGCCGTTAATACTGCCCGGCGGCGCATTGATAGTCCAGCGTACCGGAATACCCTGTTGAACGGTTATCGCCGGATAGCGGTTGGGGAGCAGGGTTGAATTGACGATCTGCACTCCGTTTCTGATTTCGGGCGCAAAGGCTCCGCCTTCGTTTCTTATAGAAGCGGGTCGCATATACGTCCTCGCTTGATCAACCGGGCTGTATAGTCCTGCCAAATTCCAGCCGTTGGTAAACATCGTCAGCCCCATTGCGGCTACGAGGATAGCCCCAACGTACATTACTTTATGGGAAAATGCCCGTCCCTTCGCACCGCTTAATATGCCGCTTGCCGCTCCAAGCGAGAACATCAGGGGGACAGTCCCGATACTAAACAGGAACATGGAGATGCCGCCCCGGATTGGGCTTCCGGTAGAAAGCGCGTAAAGCTGCATGGCCTGTAACGGGCCGCAGGGCATAAAACCGTTGAGAAAGCCGATTGCCAGAGGCCCCCGGTTGGTATTGTGATTATCCGTTTTTTTTGCAAATATATTTGGCACACGGGGGATAAAACGCCTGAGCGAGGGAAACAGCCCCAGCATATTGATACCCATTATCAGCATGAAAATTCCGGCAATCAGCATTACCACACCCTGAAAGTATCCCGATACGGTGAGAACCGATCCTAAGGCTCCGACCGCAATGCCTACTGCCGTGTATGAGATAACCCTTCCCGCATTGTAAAGTACGCTCGGCATGAACAGGGAAAAAGAATATCCCTGTTCCCTGTTCTCTGTTCCCTGTTCCCTCCGTAAGGTTTGCGACAGGTTAATTCCCCCGCACATGGCGATACAATGAACGGAGGTTAAAAGGCCGATGATAAGCACCATGCCGTAACCCATACCGGTTTGCGCTACAGGAAAAGCCGCCGCAAGGCTTGAGGTGCTGAATATACGGAACAGCGTATACAGGGCAATGATTATCACCAGCGTTACGGCGATTTGGGGAAGTTTTTTTTCCTCTTTCCCTTCCAATACCTTGTAGTCCAGTTGTGTAATAACCGCCTTTATTTCATCAAAGGTGATAACAGAATCATTGTACGTTACGGTTGCTGTTCCTGTGTTGTAATTCACGGCGGCATCTTCGACACCGGCAGTGTTTTTCAGCTTTCCTTCAATCAGAGTCTGGCAGTGCATGCAGGTCATGCCGCCTATGCGAAACGTCTTTGTTAATGATCCGGTTGTTTCCATACCATAAGTGTAATCGGCGATTGTGTTGGAATTATGTTGAAAACCCGTCCATGCGACAGGTGGCAGTGCTCATAAAATCAAAAAAGAGCCTTTTAAGGAAAACACTGGGCGAAACTATGGACGATTTGGTACTGGAGATACACGAACTTGCTGTTAGAAAACCATTTTTAACCTTCAAATTCCATGAAAAAAGATAGAACATGAAGGTTTTCCGGCAAATACTAAGTAAGAGTTCGTGTGGTTTGTGTGGTTCGTGGTCAATTCTCTTCCAAAACCGTATGTTCATGCGTTTGTCGTGCCCTTGTACCGCCATTGCCTTTACTTATTTGCTTTTTTCTGCCAGGATAACGGAGGAGGCTCAAAATGCTGGTGGTCAATGGTTTTTTTGAAAATGGCGTATTTGTACCGGAAAAACCTCTTGCTACTATCAAAGGTCGGCAAAGGGCTGTCTTGAACATTGAAGAAACAGACAAAGATGATAAACAGAACCGTCTAAAAGCATGGCAAGAATTCAGCCATGCAATCAGAACCAGTGACGAGATATTGGAAGGGGAACCGCAAAGAATCCGCTTTAGAACCCCGCAAGAAATTGACACCCTATGAAATACGCCCTTGATACCAATATCATCACCTACTAAATGTAGTATACTCTAATTATAATGAAAATATATCTTGACAATTGTTGTTATAACAGACCATACGATGATCAACGGCAGTTGCGTATTTTTTTGGAAACTCAAGCTATATTTTATCACTACTGATGACAAGTTGATAAAAAGATATAATGACAATACAATTAAAATAAGAACGCCGTTGGAATTTTTGAATGATTTGGAGGAAAAAACGGATGCGTAGCGTAACAGTTATCAAAAAAGAAGGCATGGATTGCCTTTTAAAATCTTTGGGGGTTTTGGAAACAGAAGTGTTCATCTCGTCGCTTTTAAGAGAAAATTTTGACTACACCGAATGGCAGCGTGAATATTTTGCCGATCAGCCGCTTGATGATTTTTTAAACAAAGCCAAGGAATATGAGCAGAAAAATCCGTTTAGTATTGGATAGTGGAATAAAAAAGAACGATAAACCGGAAAAACAGCGTAATTATAGACAAGGCAAAAACACAGATTTCTCTTCACTAAAAAAATTTTTCACTCTATCGCTATATGATAGAGTGAGCAATGCGATTACATCTAACCTTTTTTCGTTACCTATACAGGATTGTTTCTGTCGTATTCAACGGCCTGCCGGTTAAACTCAGCCGGATCAATATCAAGGGCTGTAAAGTGTTCCCTACGCCATTCAGTATAATCAAAAGATTCTTTCAACAGTGTGGAAATAAACAATTCGGTGTCAAGAACACCAAGGGTTTTAAGGAGAACTGTTATCCCTTCGTCCATAACAGCGGCGGTACTACGCATTTTTTGCCTCTGTTTCCAACACAATTTTTATTTGTGTCTGATCATCAAACGGGCGGTTATAGGCGCAGTTATCCAAATAAACCCTTGTCTTCGGCATACCTATAGTTTAGCTTTTTCCATGACTCGTAGCAATGGCTATTTGTTACTCCTGCACGACAAACGCAAGAACACACGATGAGACATCATACGCGCTAATTTTAGAATTTTATCCACGGAGGAACTTGAAGTTTTTAATTTTCATGCTATATTTATTCTATGATCATTGAACAAACCGTAGACATTCCGGCTGATCGCAGGGTGCATTTGGATTTTGAGGTCCCTGTTGAGATGCCGATTGGTAAAGCGCAGATTTCTATTACGCCTTTGGCGGAAACGCCGGTAACGCACGTCTCTCTTTTGTCTTTAAGAGGCTCATGCAAGGGACTTGATACTATGGAAGTGTATTTTAAACGGAAACAAGCTGAAAAGGAACTGGAAAATTACAACGACAAGCGGAAAACGAGTAACGCCTGATGGATTATGTTTTTGACGCTTGCGCTGTGATAATCATTTTGCATGAAATTTCCAGAGAGATGATACAGAAAGCGGGAGCATTTTCCGTGCTGTGGCTTAAATAGGCGCAAAAGTTGTGATTGACACCTTTGCGCCATACCCGTGATTCCGGTAATAGACACCGCTTAACCTATAGTTGTCAATTTACTTGAAAATAGTATATTGGCGGTTTTTATGGCATCATGCTCGTTTTCAATGGTAAGTTTCTTTTTTAGATAATAACACCAACACCAAGGGCAGTGTTATAACAGCATTAAAATGAAAAAATCTGGTATCAGTACCGCATAGTAACAGCATAGTACCCAAATTATACATCAATGAGGGAACAACCAGTAGTAATGCGGCAGAACCTTTTTTTGACAAAGCAAAAATTCCTGCAAAAAGCAGTGCTAGAATGAGACCTCCTATATTACTTGAAAGATTAGGAAAAATATCCAATTCCCAAACAATCTTCGTTACATCGCAAAAAGCCTGAAATGCTTCTCTTCGACTGTTTTTGATTGTGTGCAGGGTCATTTTTACGAACTGTTTTACAGGGATAGTTTTTATAACATCAGAAGCAGGAGAACTGAATTTAATTGTATTGTAATCCCCTGTTTTGTATAAAGAATGCCATTGTTCGTCTGTTGCTATGCTATATAAAAATGCTTTTGTTTCTGGAGAAAGGGCATTAGGATTTTTAATAAGAACGTCCCCCATAATTGTCATGGGTATTCCGACAGATTCAATGTAAGTATTATGCGGATATTCCACATTTAGAGCCGAATAAAGCGGTACTTTAACAAGAAAAATAACAAGAGGAACAGATAAAACGGCTATCAATACCCGCTTGGTTTGTTTGAAGTAAAATACTAAAGCCAGTATCAGTAAAGGGACAGTAAAAAAAATACCATTGTGCCGGATCATTGACGCAAGAGCCACTACAATGGAAAAAGAAATAATATTGGAGATCTTGTTAAACCATACTCCGTCTGAAAAATAGATATTTATCAGCATAATTGCGGTATATGTCAAAAGAATCGTAAAAGCAAGATCTTTCCATAAAAACATCATAAAATGTATATTTGCAGGGTTTATTGCAATAAATAAACCTGAAATAAGCAACCATCTTTTTAAAATCCCCCAGGATTCAAGCGTTGCAATGAGGTAAGCGACTCCAATGCTGAAAACGCTTATTTGAACAAAAACAACAAAACCATAATGATTTACAATGCGTGTTACAAGCCAGATGAGCAGGGTATGGGCAACAGGATGCCAATCATTAAAAATAAAAGTTTGAATTTGTTTCCATTGACTTTCGGTATCTGGACTTGTCAATCCCGGAAACCTTACGATCAACGAACAGAGGTGCGGCAGCCAGCACAGCAGGAAAAAAATAATAACCGTTTTTCCGCATATCGGTTTCTTGTCCCCTATATGAATTCCGTTGTTACGTAGCCTATAACATATAAATACAATGAGATTGTATGTTACAAGGAATAACAGCACACTGGTTATGATTACAGAAATTGTCCTTCTCGCACCCAAGAACAATAGGCGATTATGTCCAATATATACTACAAAAGTAAAGTAAACTGACAGAAAAAATGAACAGACTGAAAATACTCTCTTTTGGACATTTGTCATAGATGCGTAAAAAGGAATTTTAATTTTTTGCCTGAAATCCTGTAATAATAATATTAGCTGTTTTACTGCGTATAAGATTATTTTTCCATATTCAAGCAGTTCTATTACCAATGTATTATTTTCCTTCATGATATTCCTCCTCTGTGTTCACATTCCAAACGGAGATTTTATCACCGCCGCCTGATTTGATTAACTCGACAGCTTCCATAGCCGTAAGCATTGAATGATCCATGTTGTTGTATTTGTGCTGTCCGTTCCGTCCGAGGCAGTAAAGATTATCAATGGTATCAAGGTAATTCCGTATACCATCCATATCGCTGTAGGAACCAAAATAGGCAGGATATGCCTTTTCAATCTTTACCTGCGTCGCATCCAGTACATCTTCTTTATCAATAATGCCTATTTTAACCAGTTCTGCTACCAATGTCAACAAGTTAAGCCTTCAACAATTTGATTTTTGGTTATGATGAAACTTTGCCTTATGCGGTATGTTTCTGGGGAAAGAGCGATTAGGTCGTATCGGGATTATCCTTTTCTTAAGCATATCCGTTATTTCATCAAACATTTCTCTGCGCTTTTCCCTGTCTTCTTCACATAATGTTATTATCAG
>Ga0268262_10002590_pt1 | contig 20700 bp, 15 predicted proteins | sample TergutNc150P3_FD_190354 | JGI IMG/M metagenome (GOLD analysis project Ga0268262, IMG submission 190354) | Nasutitermes corniger P3 segment gut microbial community from laboratory colony in Florida, USA - Nc150 P3 (SPAdes) (version 2) | ecosystem: Host-associated > Arthropoda: Insects >... | reverse complement strand
CATATCGGTAACGGCATCATCGGCGACGGCAATATTTTCAACCCTGATACTGACATTTGCGCTCTTGATCAATTTACGTTCCGCGTCGGTGTAATTCGAGGGAGCGCCGATGTCTCCGCCCGACTCTCTCGGAACAGCCTGAGCGCTCGTCGGAGCCGCAGATCTCGAGCTTTTACTCGAAAAATCGGACGTACTCTCAAATTGAGAATAGCCCATGCTGTCATAAGCGGAGGTATACCCCTCAATTCCCGCCGGTCCTTCAGGTGAATATTTCCTGCTACAGCCAACTGCAAACAAAACCGCCGCGGTAAAAAACAACAAAAATAATTTTTTTATCATACGGTTATCATAGCACATAAAAGGCATAAAACACAGAAACGGCACATAACTTACTGTACAAATTATTTATTTTTACACTATACTATAATATAGTAGGGTTGTTCGGATCGGTCTCTTAAACAGAGGTTATGCGATCAAGCGGTTTCCGGGCAGGCTCAAGGAGCATTCATGGTCAAATTTGAAATAAGGCTCGAAAAACTGGAAAAAAAACCCGCATTTTGGGCAAAAAACCGTAAAGTCCGCATGGAATTCCACATTGACCGCGATGTAAGAAAGAAATACGGACTAAACGACAGCCTTTTTTCTCTGACAGGAAACGTTTTCCTTGCCGACATGAAGCAAACGCGGGAACTTGCCGCGAAAATCAACGCAAAACAAGACCCCAACCACCCCGAAAGATTTATAAAAGCCGGCCATCTTTACGCGATGGGGCTAATTGATGAAATTTTACACTATGTTATCGCCCTCTACCGCGAGGAAGTCCAGCCGGACGCTTTTGAGACCGCGTTGGACAGGCTTGAAACAAACCTCGGCGGCAAGCAAACGGACGGCCTTCTGTTCTCCTTTTCGGAGCAGTTTCCGCCAAGACCCGTTTACAAGGGAGAGAAAAAAGTCGCCGAATACCTGAAAAGCAAGGAAGGCGGCGAAAGCTGCCGCGCCCTTTCCGTCGAAGAAACCATGATGCTGTCGCTTGCGAACCTTAATCCCGCTTTTAACCCTTTTAAGTTTTTATTTGACGACAGGGACCTTGCAAAGAATACAGTCTATCCAAACGCTATAGAAGAATTAAAGGAGCATTTTAAACTGCTTCCGCCCTTCGGCCCCGACGGCTTGAACCTTTGGGATCTCCTCCGTTCCCCGGCTATCGCCTGCCCCGATTCGCTTTTCGGCCAGCTTGATTATATTCGCAGACATTGGGGGGCGTTCCTCTCAAAATTCATGGCGCGCCTTTTAATGAGCCTTGACGTCATGAACGAAGAAAACAAGCCCGTTTTCCTTGGGCCCGGTCCAAGCGAAGTATTAACCTATGCCGGACTTGATGAGTACGAACGGTTCAGCCCCGATCAGGAATGGATGCCCAAGACGGTGCTTATAGCAAAGAGCTCTCTTGTCTGGCTCTTCCAGCTTTCGCAAAAATACAAAAGGGAAATTACCCGCCTTGACCAAATCCCGGACGAAGAGCTTGATATTCTTGCGCGGCGCGGTTTCACCGGCCTTTGGCTGATCGGCCTTTGGGAGAGAAGCCAGGCTAGCAAGACGATAAAACAATGGACAGGCAACCCCGAAGCGGCCGCCTCCGCTTACAGCCTTAACGACTACGACATTGCCGGAGAACTCGGCGGCTGGGGCGCTCTTGCCAACCTGCGCGAACGCTGTATGAGGCGCGGTATCCGCCTTGGTTCGGACATGGTTCCCAACCACACAGGCATCGACAGCAAATGGATGATCGAACACCCCGACCGCTTCCTGCAATTACCCTACCCGCCTTTCCCGACATACAATTACAACTGCGGCAATCTTTCGGGCAGGGACGATGTTACCGTTCAAATTGAAGAGCATTATTTTTCCCGCAGCGACGCCGCAGTCGTGTTCAAACGGATCGACAACCGCACGGGCGACACGCGCTACATTTATCACGGCAACGACGGAACCTCGATGCCGTGGAACGACACCGCGCAGATTGACTTCCTTAACCCGGAAGCGCGCGAAGCCGTTATACGCACAATTATCGGCGTATGCCAGCAGTTTTCCATTGTGCGCTTTGACGCCGCAATGACCCTCGCAAAGAGGCATATTCAAAGGCTGTGGTATCCTGTTCCCGGAAGCGGAGGGGCAATCGCAAGCCGCGCCGAACATTCGATAAGCACAGAGGAATTTAACAAGCGCATACCAAATGAATTCTGGCGCGAAGTCGTTGACCGCTGCGCGGCTGAAGCGCCGCACACATTGCTGCTTGCCGAAGCGTTTTGGATGATGGAAGGATACTTTGTCCGCACTTTGGGAATGCACCGCGTCTACAATTCGGCTTTTATGAACATGCTTAAAAACGAGGATAACCAGAAGTACCGCTCGACCGTAAAAAACACGATGGAATTTGATCCTGAAATTCTTAAACGCTTTGTCAACTTTATGAACAACCCCGACGAGGAAACCGCGGTCGCGCAGTTCGGCAAAGGCGACAAATATTTCGGCATCTGCACATTGCTCGTAACAATGCCCGGCCTTCCGATGTTCGGTCATGGTCAAATAGAAGGCTTTGAGGAAAAATACGGAATGGAGTACCGCCGTTCCTACCGCGACGAAGAGCCCGACGGCTACATGGTAGACCGCCATGAACGCGAAATTTTCCCGTTAATGAAAAGGCGTTATCTGTTCTCCGGCAGCGAGAATTTCAGGATTTACGATTTGTACTGCGGCGGAACCGTAAACGAAAATGTTTTTGCCTATTCCAACCGCGTAAACACGGGCGGCGGAGACGAAAAAGCGCTTATTTTCTACAATAACTCCTACTACGAAACCGCCGGCTGGATAAAGGTAAGCGATCCCGCCATTCCGCGCAACGGCGGCTCTTTCAGGGACAGCCTCAGCGAAGCCCTGTTAATCCACGGCGACGGCAGATATTTCACCCTGTTACGCGAACAAAAATCAAATTTGTGGTATGTCCGCTCTTCCAAGGCAATCAGCGAAGGCGGGTTTTTTGTCGGGTTAAAAGGCTACGAGACTCAGGTTTTCCTTGACATTTACGAAGTTGAGGACGACGCGAAAGGAAGGTGGGCAAGGCTAAACAGCGATTTGGAAGGCAGGGGCGTAAACGATCCGTTAGCCGCAATAAAGGATATTTATCTGGGCGATCTTTATTATCATTTTGCGGAGATGTTTAAGCCCGATGTTATAGAAAAATTGTGTAATTTAAAAGAAAAAGATTCCTCCACAGGATTATTAAAAGAAGATGCCGGAGAATTTTTCATAACCGCGTCTTATTTCATGGACGGCGCAAACGGCTCTTATGACGAATGGGCGGCTTTTGATGAAAAAGGCGAAAAACGCAAATTTACCATGGTTCCCAATGACGAGATTCTTCAGGAATTCAGCCTGTTCCTTGAAAGAATGGTAAAAATTAAAGATGTGCTTACCAGCCCGGTTTCCCCGTTCTTAAAGAACATGAAAGATTATGCGGAAAAGGATCAAAAGTTATGCGCAATCATCATGAGTTACGGCCTGCTTTATATGCTGCGCCTGGTAATCGGCAAAGAAGCGGAAGGCCGCCATGCCGCGGATATGGCTTTTACACATTGGGATCTTGGGCGGAAGCTGCGGGATATTTTCCACCGTTACGGCGTATTGGAAGACGAAGCGTGGAGAATTATTGATATAGAAAGAGCGGTGTTAAAGAAGACCGCCCTGCCGGAAGATCCTCTTCTCTTAAAAGAATATAAATTCGACGCCGCCGAATTTGCCGCCATGATTATCGATGAAAATTATCTTGACCCGGATTTCAGGCGCATTTTGGGAGTAAATATTTTTGAAGACGCCTCATGGTTCAACAAAGAAGGATTTGAAAGCGCTCTGTTCTATACTTCGCTGTTCTTTATGGTGGAAGGCTCTGTAAATCTTCCTATGGAAGAACGAATCGACCGCATCGTAAAAATTTACGACGTACTGTTAAAGGCGGAAGAAAAATCCAAATACCGTTTTGACAATCTCCTTGAATATTTGGTTTCGTTGTCGGAAAAATCAAAACCCGCAAAGGCAAAATCCGTTAAAGTTGAAAAGGCAAAGCCTGCCGCAAAGACAAAACCCGTTGCGAAAGAGGCTGAAAAACCCGCTAAAACGAAACCTGCCGCAAAACCCGAAGCCAAAAAAACAGCCAAGCCCGGCGCTGCTGTTAAGGCAAAAACAGAAAAGGCAAAACCGGTAAAAGCAAAAGCTGATAAAGCTAAATCCGCCAAAACGAAACCAAAGGTAAAAACCGTAAAGGCAAAGCCAAAGGCAAAACCCGCAAAGCCGGCTCCAAAACAAAAGGCGAAACCCGCAAAGTCGAAACCTGAAAAATCTAAACCCGGCAAAGGCAAAACAGCAGCCAAAACAAAGGGAAAGAAAAAGTGACTGTTAGACGCAAACTGTTTGTCTTTGCGATATTTTGTTTAGTTTCATTACCGGCATTTTCCCAGAAGATGTATCTGGAACTGAACTTAAACACAGAGTACAACGGGAACCCCTTTGCAAAACCAAAACCGCCGCTTGAAGTGTTTAGGATAATAGAAAAAGCCACTAACGACAAAAGAGTGCAGGGAATAATTTTAAACATCGCTTCGGTATCCGGAGGAAAAAATTACCTTTGGGAATTGCGAAGCGAGCTTGAAAAATTTAAAGCTAACGGAAAGAAAATCTGCGCTTTTATAAACTATGCCGACATTGATACTTATTGCCTTGCATCAGTCGCAAATAAAATTGTAATGGACGACCTTGGAAGCCTTAGCATGCTGGGTTACGCCATGGGCAGGGGTTACGCGCACAGCGCGCTGGACAAACTTGGAATCGGCGTCCGTGAATTGCGCTATTTTGAGTATAAATCCGCCGCTGAAACCTTTACCAGGGACTCAATGTCGGACGCGGACCGCAGGCAGTACAATGATTATCTTGACGATATATATTCTCTTACAAGCGCCGCAATAAAAGACGCGCGCTGTTGGACAGACGACCAATATAACAACATCATAAACAACGATTTTCTTTTTTCCGCGAAGGGCGCTTATAACCACAGGCTTATTGACTATATAGGCGGACGGGACGAGGTGCGTCACGCCATCAAAGAAATTGAAGGCAATGACGTTTATTCTTTCTGTTTGTACGGCGGTTCCGATTCCAGCGTAATGGGCGATAATCCGGCATATTCTCCGCCGAAAGCGCGAAGTTTCTTCAGGAAAAAACCGCCCGTTATCGCCGTTGTCTACGCAAACGGAGAGACGTCCATGTCACAGGGCATGGAAGCGGTAAAGCTTGCGAAAATTATCCGTGAGTTGGCGGACAAACAAAACGTCCGGGCAATCGTTTTAAGGGTAAATTCGCCCGGCGGAAGCGCGGAAGCCGCCGATCTTGTAGACGACGCAGTGCGTTATGCAAAACTATTTAAACCCGTTGTTGTGAGCATGGGGCAGGTAGCGGCTTCCGGCGGCTATTGGGTGGCTATGAACGCGTCGCATATCGTGGCAAATCCGTACACGATAACGGGTTCCATCGGCGTAATAGGAAGCTGGTTTTATGACAACGGGCTTTACGGCAAACTGGGGCTTAACGTAGAAACCATTCAACGCGGCGCTCACGCGGATTTAGCAACGGGCATATTAATACCGCGCAGGAACTTAACAAGCCGGGAAGAAGAAAGGTACAAAAGTTACATTATCGATCTTTACGATATTTTTACGGAAAAAGCCGCCGCCGGCCGCGGCATGGCTCACGAAAAACTTGAAGCCGTCGCGCAGGGCAGAATTTTTTCCGGAATTAGAGCGAAGGACGCCGGCCTTGTTGACAGCATAGGCGGTCTTTCCGACGCGCTGCGTAAGGCGCGGGAGTTAGCCGGAATCCCTGAAAAAAAGACCGTTACATACGAAGAGTACCCCAAACCGAAATTTATCGACAAATTATTGGAGAGCCTGCCTTTAGTAGCGGCGGTAGCGCAAGTCTTCACAAAAAACAAAAAAACCGAAACCGTTGAATTCTATGCGGATTTTCTTCTGCCGGACGTTAATCTTCGTTACCGTCTTGAGAATAACGGAAAAATTATGCCGATTTTACCTCTTGATATTAAATAAAAATTTGCGCGGGCGTTTTTACGTTAAAATTTTTTCCAGATAGCCCGCGTCCAGCCGGCGGTCGAACTTATACCCTACTTCATGAAAAAGTCCTACTTCACGAAACCCGAATTTTTCGTGGAATTTTTTACTTGCCTCGTTGGGATAGCCGAGTATCGCTATCACGGCGTGAAATCCGTTTTTCACGAGGTTATCCAGCACCGCCTTGTAAAGCTCCGTCCCTATTCCGCCGCGCTCCAGGTTTTGCTTAACATACACAGTGGTTTCGGCGGTAAAGCGATAAGCCTCTCTTTCGTGAAAAGGGTGCGCGTAGGCATAACCCGCGATTACGCCGTCAAGTTCCGCCACCTTATAAGGGAAACCAAGCTTAAAATGGTACTGTTCAATCCTTCCGCGAAATTCGCTTAACGGCGGCGGTTCGGTTTCAAAAGTTACCCAAGTGGTCTTTACATAGGGCGCGTAGATGTCCAGCAGCGCCTGAGCGTCATCTAACTGCACATCACGAATAGTCAGCGGCATATTTTTACTCCGTTGTTTTTTCTTTTTTTAATAATCATAATTAAATATATTTTTATATGCTTTATTTGTCTATATTCATTTTTTGATAGGCTATGGTAACAATTGCTTATATAATATACAAAAAGTAGTTATTTTTATTGACGGGGACTTTTGGCACGGCAACGATTGGAGAAAAAAGCATTTTTCATCGCAAGAAGAACTTTTATCGTCATATTCTGATTGCTATTCTTCCCCGCCCCAATTTTCCCCCTCTTGTTGATTCTTTTAATTTGCCCTAACATATAACAATGAGCGAACGGGTAAAGAATTCTATCGATCTGTTGATAAACAACATCAAAAGTTTAATTTCGGTTGATACAAAAAAGCTGGAATATATTATCGCCGCGCAGATAGCGGGCGGACACGTAATTTTGGCGGACTCGCACGGGGTTGGAAAAACCTCCCTCGCGCGGGCATTGGCTCAGTCTATCCATTGGCACCCTGAGGATACGGCTGCCGCAAAAGGCAGAACTGTCTCCGGCGTCGCAGCAAAAAGCGTCACAGCAAGTAGCGTCGCAGCAAGCAGCGTCGCAGCAAGCAGCGCTGCGAAAAGTACCGCTGCAGCAAAAAACAAAGCTAAAGACGAAGCCCTAATGGAAGGGTTTAGCCGTATCCAGTGTACGGTCGATCTTCTTCCGCAGGACATTCTGGGGTATAACCGCTTTCTCGGCCATTCGGGGGAACTGATTTTTAACAAGGGACCGATTTTCGCGCACTTTGTTTTGTGCGACGAAATAAACCTGCTTACGCCGAAAACACAGGGAAGCTTTTTTCAAGTAATGGAAGAACAAAGCGTAACCATCGAGGGCAAGTCGTACCGCCTGCAAGACCCTTTCTTTATTATCGCCACAATGAACCTGAAGGGCGTTCACCTGTTCCCGCTTCCCGTGCCCCAGCTTGACCGCTTTATGATCCGCCTGTCCCTTGGATACCCGAGCGAAAAAGAAGAGACGGAAATTATCAACAGGCACGGTAAGATAGACGCGTGGGACAGCTTTAAGAGCGTAATAGACAGCAGGGATTTAATCCTCTGGAGAAAAATGGTAGACGAGGTTCATATGCACCCCGAAATAACCGCCTACCTTGTTAACTGCGTCAGGCAGACAAGGTCGCACCCGGACATTGAAACCCCGGCAAGCCCCCGCGCCGGCGTGCGCATCTCGCGCCTTGCCCGCTCGCTCGCCCTGTGCCGCGGTATGGACTTTGTTTCCGTTGACATAATTAAAGAAATATTTATTCACGCGATGGCTCACCGTATAATTACCCGCGATCCTTCCATACCGCCGGAAGCGCCGCTTCAAAACATTTTAAATTCGGTCCCTGTCGAACCGAAGGAACAGTAATGGGCAAGCCCCGCTTTCGGTTTGTTTTTACGCCAATAGGGGCAGCGGTTCTCATCATTGCCCTTGTAATGCTTGCGCGTTCTCTTTACGCCCGCAACTCTTACGAAATGCTGATCTCCTGCCTCTTTCTGCTTCTTATGCTGATACTCGGTATTGCCGGTTGGAGGAGAGCAAAAAAACTTGCCTTGCTGGAACCGGGCTGGAAACCGCCTGTTCCAATGACAGCCTGCGCGGGGGAAGAAAGTTTGATTTCGGGGCTTGGCGCGCCTATCCCATTATTTTTCCGCCTGCACTTTATTGTGCGCGGTAAATTTTCCCCCAGTCTGGGCAGCACATGCCCTGTGTTCGCCGAAACTTCCGTTCCGCGCGGCGACCCGGCGGCGCGGCTCGCGCTTGATTTTCCGATATCGGGGATTTTTCGCGGCAGCGGCTATTGCAGACTTCGCGACATATTCGGGCTCTTTTCTTTTCCTTGCGGCCTAACGCTTCATCGAACCATAAACGTAAGGAGCGCCCCGTGCTTTGGGAAGAAACCGCAAATTAACGCGCAGTCGGGCGCGGAAGACCGCAAGACAAAAAACTCGACAAACGAAGAACGCTTTTACATGAGGGAGTACACGCCGGGAGACCGCCTGCGCGACATCAACTGGAAAAGCTCCGAAAAAATAGATGCGCTTATCACCCGCATATCGCCCGACAATCAAGAAAAAGTCAGCAGAATAGAAATCTACTTCCGCAACTTCGGCCCCGTAAAGCCTTCGCTTGAGGCGTTGTGGCTTTTGGACCGCGCAAAGGCGCGGCTCTCTTATTTTATACGGAGCCTTATGGACGAAAACTCTTCCTTTGTTTTTTCCGTCCGCAGCGCAGTAAACAGCGGCGCAGTAAACAGCGGCGCAGTAAACAGCGGCGCAGTAAACAGCGGCGCACAAGGCAGTTGGGAAATCGAAGACAGCGAAGACCTTGAAGAATTTTTGGAACAGCTTGCGGGCGTCTCTTTTATCCCGGCACAAAATGAAAGGATTGCTTCAGCCGGAACGGGAGACTTGTATGTCTTTTCAACCGCCTGCGATACGGGGCTTCAAAGTTTTCTCCTTGCCTGCCACCCAAGGCCTGTTTCCCTTTTTCTTGTCCAGCCGGAAATGACCACGGCAAAAAAAACAGCGCAAAAAGGGAAAGAGTCTAAAAACAAAAAGCAGACAGTACCGAAACATGAGACTCTTTACAAAAGGAGTTTTCCGGTAATGGGGTGCCTCCCCCTTCCTCGCTGGCTTTTAAAAACCAAAATCAGGCCGTTGGGCGCAGAAGCCAACAGGGTAGAAAGAATTTACACGGAGACAAGGCTGTGAAAAAATCTCTTGCCGTTTTATTCTGGCTTCGCCTCTTTCTTTACTTCAGCGTTACCGCTCTGATACTCCTTCACCCCGGCATTTCGGTTACCTTCGACCGCATCAGTTTTACTCAGTGGTTTATCATTATCCCCGTGCAAATCTTTATCGCCTTTGTTTCGCACCCAAAACTTACTTTTAAAACAAGGTGCGTAATAGCAGGCGTGTCTCTGCTCTTTATCTCCGCGTGGGCGGGCTGGTTCGGCTTCGGCACATTACAGCTTCTTCTCGCGGGCGTCGTAAGTTTTACGCTTACCTACCTATTGTTCAATTATCCGCAATGGGCCAAACCCGCGGCGCTTGAACCGTTTTTTCTCGCTTGGGTCTGCCTGCGCCTGCTTTCGCTTTCCCGTTCCGGCGAAGATGCCGCAAGCCAAAGCGCGGCTCTTACCCAGTTTATCTTTGTGTGGACGGCGGTTGTCTTTCTGCTTCACAGCGTTGTTATTTACCTCTGCCTCTTTCCAAAAAGCACAGGCGGGGCTGTAAAAGAGGGATCGCTCTTTGCCCTTGCCGCGGGCGCTCTTTTGGTTTTGGTTCTGGTTGCCCTGCCCCCCGATTTTGTCCGCAACTCCATAATCGACAATCTGCTCCCCGAAAAAATTCCTGAAAAGGTAAAGGACGGCGCGGAAAAAGGCATGCCGCAAAAGGCCGGGGGAAGACAGAGAGGGCGCAGGACAGTTCCGCAAAACGAAGGTTCCCACCGGCAGGAATTGCGCGGCATTTCTGAATACGAATGGCAGAACAAAACCGGCAGGGGAAAAGGAGGCTCAAAAACTGAAAATCAGTATATGGTAATGATTGTCGCCGCAGACAGGGAACCTGTGTACATGGGATACGCCTATAAAGGACAGCTTGATCCTGTAGACGGCTTTCTTCAAAGCCAGCAGGAGTCTCTTAACAAACTAGCCAAACAGCGGTTCTTTGTCACATGGTTCGACAATGCGCCGGAAGTTGACATGGACAGAGAGCGTCAGGAAGTATACTCCATATCGGTCCTGCCTCAGAAATATCTGCCATATCGCCCTGTTTCAATCGATCCTACCATATTGAGCGAAAAATCAGGCCCCCTTAGATATATTCATCAAGTCGTCTCAAATACCCATTTGGGAGACCCCCTTGGGCTTGTTTACATACCATCCAGGTCTTTAAGCGATTTAGAAAAAAATTCTCTTGCCCCGTACATGGATATTCCCCTGTACGAAGACGATGAGAAAGCTTTTAGGGCATATCTGAACACGGCGCTGAATGAATGGAAGGAAAACCGTAATCATCTGGCCCTGCTTGCCAGAGAAGGAGAAACCATCGAACCTGTCAATGAGTATATGGAAAAAATTTTTGCTTTGCTTACCGGTTTTTCTACATACCAATACAACTTAAGCAACTCCGATGAACTTAGTGTTGAAATGATAAAAGATTTTCTTTTTAACAGCACGGAAGGTGATTGCGTTGAATTTTCCAATACTCTTGCTCTTCTTGGGCGGCTTGCGGGCATTCCGTCGCGGGTTGTAACAGGCTATCTTGCGGCGGAGAGCCTGCAAACACCTGCGCATCTTAAGGGGCTTTTCACTCTGCGCAGCAAGATTCCGTATTTACAGCAATTCCCTCTTGAAAACTTATATATGGTAACCAATGTTCACAGCCACTCATGGACGCAGTTCTACATTCCCGGTTACGGCTGGCTGGATTTTGAAGCGACGATGTTCGCTATACCGCCCTCTAGTTCGGGAGATGTCAGCAACTGGGACGTTGTAATCCCGCTTATCGACGAGAAAAAGCTTTTCTCACAGGTGCGGAAATTCCCCTGGCTTGCGGTACTGCGCGCCGCGGGAATCATGGCAGTTTGCGCGCTTGTCTTGGCGTATGCCCTGCGCTACGGCCGCGAGCTTGCCCTGTACCTTGGAACGCGGCGCGGCGGAAGAGCGGGGGCGCGTTCCCTTTACCTTCTGCTTCTTGCGCGTCTTGCCGCGGACGGTAAACCTGTAAAGCCCGCCTCAAAAACCGCGCTCGAGTACGCGCAGTTGTTCCGATTCGTAAAAACCGGCGCCGCCACGGGGCTAGTCATAGGCGAAAGCGAAAACCCGCACTTTAAAAATTTCGCCTCTCTTTACACGGAAATTCGCTGGCGCGAATTTAAGGACAGCGCAAAAATGGACGAGAGCTTTAATAAGTTGAAACAGGAATACTATAACATTCTTAAAACCACGAAGCGGCGCGGAATACACGGCTGGTTTTTGCGCCTTATCAGTTTGCGGGGGCTGGGTTACCTATGAGGCACAAAATTTGCGTCCTTGTATGCCTTGTTCTCCTTTGCGGCTGTTCGCGCGGCAAAGACTGGGTTCAGTTCCGCGGAGAGGGCGGGCGCGGGGTAAGTTCTTCCCGTATCGCTCCGCCCCTCGGCCTTCGCTGGAAGATAAAACTTCAGGAGAGCGACAAAAGAATCCGCTCCCTTAACCCGCCCGTGGTAATGGGGGACACTATTTATTTCGGCTCTGCCGACGGCAACTTTTACGCGCTGGACGTTGAATCAGGATATATGCGCTGGGTGTTCAAAAGCGGGGCGGAGATCAACTCAATTCCCTACGCCGACAAGGATCAGGTTTACTTTGGCAGCAAGGACGGCAAGCTTTACGCCCTCTCCCGCGAGACCGGACAGGAGATGTGGACATTCCAGGCTCAAAGCCAGATCAACTCCCAGGTTGAACGGTACGGCGACTATATCATTTTTGTAGGAGACTCTGACGCGATTTATTTTCTTTCCCCGGACGGCAAAGAACAATTCAGCCTTGATAACCCCGGCTGGTCGCACTACACCTTCCTTATGGCCGACAATGTGATGTACTGGGGCACAGGTCCCAGAGTCGAATTAATAGGTCCTTATGACATTAACAAAAGGGAATTTCTTTGGTTTCTTACTTACCATGAAATAAACGCTATTTGGTATTCTTTTTCCGCAATACGAAAAAACCTTTTATACTTTGGAACCGTGGATTTTTATGACAACATGTACTTTGGGTTTTATGCTTTTGACCGAAATACAGGGGAAAAGGTGTGGGAACAGCAACGCGAAGGAACTTTTATAAATAATGGGGATTATGAAGTAATATACAACTTGTTTTTAATGAATATGGACAAACTGGATTTTATGGCTCCTACAGTTTGGAAGGATTATGTCATTTTTGCGGGAGGGGACCGCACAGCCCGCGCTTTTGACGCGAAAACAGGCGCTTTGCGCTGGGAGCATGTTTTTGACGGCCCCATAAGTTCAGCCCCTACAGTTGCCGCCGGGCGTGTATATTTCGGCCTGCTTGGATACACTATTGCCGTTTCAAAACTGGTCTGTATATCCGCAACGGACGGAAAAACGCTCTGGGAGATGGAAACCGAGGGCAACCTGCTTTCCGCCCCCGTTATTGCCGGAAAAAGGATTATTTTCGGCACCGATAAAAGCGTTTTTTACGTGCTGGAACAGGTGTTTTAATAAAATGTCGGATTCACTTTTTTCAACATTAACGAAACTCAAAGGCAACCAGAGAGCGTGCATTTATACCGAACCCCTTTGGGGGGTGTCGATGAACCTGTGCATACCCTATCTGTCCGTTTATATGCTGGCTATTGGCCTTAAAGATACACAGGTTGGGTTAGCCGTTACGGTTAATACGCTTTCGCAGATGATCTTCTCCTTTTTAGGCGGCCCTTTTACGGACAAATTAGGCAGAAGGAAAGCAACAGCCCTTTTTGACATTCTTGCGTGGTGCATACCAAGTTTAATCTGGTGGCGCGCGGAAAATTTTTGGTTCTTTCTGGCTGCGGCTGTTCTTAACGGAACAAACGGCGTTACGACAAATTCATGGCACTGCCTGTTAGTTGAAGACGCCGAAAAAAAACAAATTACAAAACTCTATTCCTTTGTCATCGCCTGCGGACAGCTTTCCGCCGTCTTTGCCCCGATAACCGCCGTCTTAATTTCCAAAATGACTCTTGTTCCGGCAATACGGATACTTTTTTTCAGCGGCTATATTTTAATGGCTATAAAAGTAATAGTCCTGTACATTGCCTCAAAGGAAACGGGCAAAGGAACGGCGCGGCTTATCGAAACAAAGGGCAAAAATATTTTTCAACTTGCGGGCGGCTACGGCAAAATAATAAAAATAATTCTAAGTTCGCGCGGCACTGTTTTTTCTATCGCAATATCGGCTTTGGCGTGCATCGTCTCTACAATCAACAACGCCTTTTGGCAGATTATAGTAAGCAAAAAACTTTTGGTTCCCGAAGCCGTCCTTCCCCTGTTCATGATATTCAGATCGATGCTGGCGATTTTCTTCCTCTTTTTTGTAATTCCAAAATTTTCAAAAGGGCTGTTAAAATTACCGCTTATTCTGGGCTTTGCCGTTTATTTTGCAGGGCAGACTCTTCTTATAAACGTTCCCATCGGCGGAATGTTAACATATCCCCTTCTCTGCCTCTCTCTGGTGTTCGACGGCTTCGGCGTTGGAATGTTGGGAATGCTCTCTGAATCTCTTGTCGCCCTGCATGTAAACCCTGACGAGCGCGCCGGAATAATGGCAATCCGCTATATGCTTATGATGGCGGCGGCAACCCCATTCGGCTGGATCGGCGGCTTCCTTTCCGAAATATCAAGGAACCTTCCCTTTGCGCTTAACATGGTAATTCTGGCAACAGGCGTAGTTTTAACTTTACTGCATTATCACAAAAACACAGATCACTCTGTTTAACAATTTGACAACTGTTATGGATTTAGTATATTGTTAAATAAAAGTGAGGTTAACATGAAAACATACCAGGAAATAAGATATTCAAAACTTGCGCCGAAATTATTAAAAGCGCTTAATTCACGCGGCTTTGAAGCGTATTATTTTGACAGCGAAGCCGAAGCGGCGGATAAAATTTTCTCGCTAATACCGAAAAACCACACGGTCTCATGGGGCGGCTCAATAACGCTTGTAAATATGGGTATTCAGGAAAGGCTTGTAAAAGAGGGCTACAGCGTGCTGGACAGGGACAAAGCCGCCTCTCCCGAAGAGCGGCAGGACATTATGCGCCGCGCCCTGTTAAGCGACACTTTTCTTACGAGTACTAACGCGATAAGCGAGGACGGCTGGCTTGTGAACATCGACGGAAACGGCAACCGCGTCGCCGCCATGATTTACGGACCCAAACAGGTAATTATCGCGGCGGGAATGAACAAAGTTACAAAAACTTACGAAGACGCGGTTGTAAGGGCAAGAACCGTAGCCGCGCCTCTTAACGCCCAAAGGTTTCCGTCCATAAAAACGCCGTGCGGCGAAACGGGAACCTGCGCCGACTGTATGAGCGCGGAAACAATGTGCTCTTATTTTGTATCAACAAGATACTGCAAAACCGCCGGAAGAATAAAGATTATTCTTATAGGGAAAGATCTGGGGCTTTAATTTATACTTGGTAAATCTCTCTTTTTCGTACTATAATTAAGAACCAATGCGTTACAGGTACAATGCCATAATCGGTTTTTCCGCTTCCCTGCTGTTTTCCCTTCTTTACATTGTAGGAGCGTTCAATTCACTTGAAAGCCGTCGTTGAGCAGAAACTTTCCCCAATGCCGCTTCTTACCCGCATCGGAATAAACACGGGCTACATGGTAGCGGGCAACATGGGAACCGCCAACAAGATGAACTATACAATTATGGGAAGCGCCGGAAGATTCTTGGGACGGCGTTTATAACCTGACATCGAAATAGCGCACTTAAAGTGCGGCACATAAAGCGCGGCACATAAAGCGCGGCGCGCTAACATTGACACTAATTTCATAGTTCATTAACATAAAAACAAGGAGCAATTTATGGCAAAGATTCCTGTAGGCATTTTAGGCGCAACGGGCATGGTGGGGCAGCAATACATCGCCCTTCTCAATGATCACCCTTGGTTCGAGGTACGTTATGCGGCAGCCTCTCCGCGCAGCGCCGGTAAAAAATATAAAGAAGCCGTCGCGGGAAGATGGCAGCTAGCCAAAACTTACGCTCCTCATGTCGGCGATATAATGGTAGAAGACGCCAACGACGTAAGCCGCGCGGCCGCCGCGAACAAAAAAAACAAATGCTCTTTCGTGTTTTCCGCCTTGGAAATGGGCAAGGACGAGACCCGCGCCCTAGAAGAAGAATACGCCGCGGCGGGGATTCCCGTAATCTCAAACGCCTCGGCTCACCGCTGGACGCCAGATGTGCCCGTCTTAATCGCGGAGGTAAACCCCCATCACGCGGACATAATTCCCTTTCAGCAAAAAGCGCGCGGCTGGAAAAAGGGCTTTATCGCGGTAAAACCCAACTGTTCGATTCAAAGCTACATGATCCCCCTGCACGCGCTTGTGCAGGCGGGTTATCTTGTGAAAAAAATCATAGTCACGACAATGCAGGCGGTATCGGGCGCGGGCTATCCGGGCGTTCCGTCCCTCGACATCATTGACAACCTTGTCCCCTTCATCGGCGGCGAGGAAGAAAAGTCGGAAAAAGAGCCTTTGAAAATTTTCGGAACCATTATTAACGGCGAAATTCAAAACGCCGTTATGCCCAAAATTTCCGCTACCTGTAACCGCGTGCCTGTTATAGACGGACACACGGCGTGCGTCTCTCTCGACTTTGGAATGAAAAAACCAAAATCAATGGGAGAAATCAAAGAGATATGGTCAGCTTACAAAGGTCTTCCGCAGGAAAAAAAATTCCCCATGGCCCCGGTACGTCCGATTATTTACCGCGAGGAAGAAAACCGTCCCCAGCCGCGCAAAGACCGCGACGCGGACAAGGGAATGGCGGTTGTCGTCGGGCGGCTTCGTCCCTGCAATATTCTTGATATCCGTTTTACGGCGGTTTCGCACAATACGATACGGGGCGCCGCGGGCGGCGGTATTTTAAACGCGGAACTTCTAAAGCATTTAGGCTACATAAAAGCCCCAAAGTGAGAACCCAAAAATGAGCGAAAAAAAATTCCCTCTGGACAAAGACGCGCTTGAAAAGCTTGCGCAAAAGTACCCTACTCCTTTTTATGTTTACGATGAAAAGGCCATTATCGAAAATGTCCGCCGTATCAAGGCGGCGTTTTCGGTTTTCCCTTCTTACAAAAACCACTTTGCGGTTAAAGCCCTGCCCAATCCCTATATATTAAAGCTTCTCGCAGCCGAGGGCTTTGGCGCGGACTGTTCCAGCTACCCTGAACTTCTGCTGGCGGAAACGGCGGGCATGAAGGGCGAAGACATCATGCTTACCGCCAACGAAACCCCCGCAAGCGAATACAGGGCCGCCCTTAAAATGGGAGCGGTCATAAATCTGGACGATTTTTCCCACATTGAGTATCTGGAAAAAACAGCGGGCTTGCCCGAGTTAATTTCAATGCGTTACAATCCGGGACCATTAAAAGAAGGCAACGCTATAATCGGCAAGCCCGAAGAGGCAAAGTACGGCCTTACACGCGAACAGTTAATTAACGGTTACTCTCTTTTGAAAGGAAAAGGAGTGAAACGCTTTGCCCTGCACACAATGGTCGCCTCAAACGAATTATCCGAACCTTATCATATTGAAACGGCGAGAATGCTTTTCGAGCTTGCGGTCGAGATAAAGGAAAAAGCGGGAGTACGCCTTGAATTTATCAATCTCGGCGGCGGAGTCGGAATCCCATACAAGCCGGAACAGGAAGCGATAAACTATCAGTCTTTAACCTCGGTTATTCAAAAAGCTTATAACGAAATAATAAAACCCGCGGGGCTTGATCCCATAAATATCCGCACCGAATGGGGCAGGGTCATAACAGGCCCCTACGGCTGGCTTGTTGCGCGCGCGATTCACAAAAAAGAAATATACCGCAATTACATCGGGTTGGACGCCTGCATGGCGGACTTAATGCGCCCCGCCCTTTACGGCGCGTATCATCACATAACAATCCCCGGAAAAGAAGACGCCCCGTTAACCGAAATCTACGATGTTGTGGGCAGCCTCTGCGAAAACAACGACAAATTCGCCGTCCAGCGAAGCTTGCCGAAAATTACGACCGCCAGCGAGAACGGAATAGGCGACCTTGTAGTAATCCACGACGCAGGCGCCCATGGAAGGGCGATGGGCTTTAACTATAACGGCAAACTCCGCTGCGGGGAACTGCTATTGCGCCAGGACGGCTCTATCGTACAAATCCGCCGCCCCGAAACAATAGACGACTATTTCGCCACGCTCAACCTTGCCGGGGTTAAGGGTTTTAAGTAAAATTCGGAAATGAAACGGAGACAAAAAATGAAAGCATGTGCGGTATTGCTTGTTTTTATCCTCTTTTCATGTAGTCCCTCTAACAATAAAAAAATACCTCCAAAAAAGGAAATCAAACATTTTGAAGTATCTATTGAACAAAACAATAAAATTATAGAAGAAATAAACGGCTATTATACATTAGAAGATCAAAAGTTCAGTATATTGGTAAACAATGCCGATGACAAAGTTATTCAGATTTTTGCTTACCATAGCGATGAAATGTATAATAAATATTCTTATCCTGTTGAATGTGAAAAAACCGTTATATTTCATCCGGCGACCGCATTGATAAGCAGCGCAGATGAGAACATGGAAATTAATTTTGTAATAAACACTGAAATGCAGCATAATGCAATAACTGAGAAAAAAAGAACAGACAACGGCGGCTATGCCGTAATAAAAATCAAAGACATTGCCGATTCCGATGATAAATTTAACGGAATGATATATTTGACGATTTTCATTGATTTTAATAACAATAAAATAATAGAAGAAAACGAAGTAAAAAATATTTCTTTAAAAATAAATAAAACCGCCAATAGCGCTCTGTTTCGGGGGAAAATATATGTTAGTTCAATTGGCGGGAGGATGAGAGATATTAATCACCCTGTATATGTATATTCAAACGATTATATTTACGTGAAAATAACCAGTGAAATGGAAAAACAACTATTTTTGCTGCTGTTTGGACAAAATAACTTTACCAACATATTTATGAATTTGGATTATACAAAAATGAATATGTATTTTGTTTTTTCACCAATCTCAACTGAAATAGAATTACACGGCGTATATCGTTATAACGGTGATAACAGAATAATTATTGATACAATAAATAACAAGGAATCAAACAAAGGCAAATATGTATATTATATTCGATATTCTGTTGAAAAAACCAAAGATAAATACGAACTATGGATAAATGACAATGAAAAATTATTTAAGATAAAGAAATATGACTTTTGAAAAAGAAAAAGCCGAATATCTTACCCAACAACTTATTACATACATCGGAAACAAACGAGCTCTATTGGACTTTATCGGCGGCGGAATAACTAAAATTCAAAAAAAATTAAACAAAGAAAAACTAAAAACCTTTGACGTTTTCAGCGGATCGGGTATTGTGGCAAGATATTTTAAACAATTCTCAAACTTATTAATTGTGAACGATCTTGAAAAGTACTCAACCTTAATAAATGAGTGTTATTTGTCCAACGACAATGAAAGAAACGAAGCCGATTTGCGAAAATATTATAATGAATTAATTGAGAAGGCGAATAATAACCTTGTTAAGGGTATTATCTGCGAATTATACGCCCCAAAAGACGACAAAAAAATAAAACAAAATGAACGTGTTTTCTATACGACAAGAAACGCAATGTATATAGACACTATGCGCCAATTAATTGATACCATACCGAAAGAACATCAAAAATATATTCTTGCCCCCCTGTTGTCGGAAGCTTCTATACACGCAAATACATCGGGTGTTTTCAAGGGATTTTATAAAAACAAAGAAACAGGCGTCGGACAATTCGGCGGAAACAACAAAGACGCATTATTCAGAATTACAAGCGATATAACGTTACCATTCCCTATTTTCAGCAATTTTAACTGCGAAACAATGATTTACAACGGCGATTCAAACGAGATTATTCACTCGTTGCCGGAAGTGGATATCGCTTATTTAGATCCGCCTTACAACCAACACCCTTACGGCTCCAATTATTTTATGCTCAATTTAATTTTAGACTATAAGTATCCTGAAAATCCCAGCAAGGTTTCCGGCATACCCGAAAATTGGAAAAGGTCGGATTACAACAAGGCAAACCGCGCGTTAAAAGCTTTATCGTCCCTTGTTGAAAACATAAAATCAAAATATATAATTGTTTCGTTTAACTCGGAAGGCTTTATCAGCCCGGAAGAAATGAAAACCATGCTGAAAAAAACCGGAAAAACAGAAATACTGGAAACAAAATATAATACCTTCCGTGGCAGCAGAAATTTAAAAACCCGCGAAATTCATGTTAAAGAATATTTGTATCTTGTGGAAAAATGAAAATGATGTTTATTTTATGAAAAACAAAGTGAAGTGTACCCGCTTGTGGTCATGAAGTAACGCCTATTAACTATCGCCTTCGCGTGATATAAATATACGTTTTGTAAACCCAATCATCGCATTGCTTGGCATTGCCTTTTTAATGTATTCGGGCAGGCAATCGTTTCTGAATGATATTGCTTCAAAAAAATCATCTTTGGCGATTGCTTTATTAAAACCATAAGGATCGGCAAGAGTAAATATTTCCTTTTCTTCATCATAACCAATAAGTACGGCGTAATGTAATACAGGCTCTTTATTTCCCAATAAATTTTCGGTAAGGTACAATATCTGAAGAGGAATTTTTTGGCTTAAGTTTTGCTTTATTATTTGTAATGTTCCGTCCTTGTCTTCCCTGATAAGTGAAGCGTCATAGCCTTCCAGATATTTTTTATAAATTTCCAGCAATTTGGAAAAGGTTATTCCTTTTTCATCAAAAGGCTCGTTTTCCAGCAAATAATCCTCATCTATATTTGACTTTTGAAAATAATTCATTATCATGTCTGCCGCCGCATAACCGCAAGTGTTGTTTTGTTTTTGTTTTGCGATTTTAATTCCGTCAATTAGCATATTATTGCCTCCTTATTAAGGATAAAAATATCATAATTAAAAAATGAATAATGAACCAAAATGGACATTTTCAGAATTTATCGGGAAAAATATGTTTTTTTACGGGGTAAAATAAACAATTTTGAACATTTCAATTTTTTTCGGAAACCGGAGTAAACCATTCCATTTGGCAGCAGGTATCATTTAGTTTTGTATCTATCTTTTCAAAACAAATCTTATCTGTTGATAACACATATCCGCCCGGATTAATATGCGAAAATTCTTTTATCGCGTCATACATTGAAGCCGCTACATAACGATCAATATCAAAAT
>Ga0268262_10002589_pt1 | contig 20703 bp, 19 predicted proteins | sample TergutNc150P3_FD_190354 | JGI IMG/M metagenome (GOLD analysis project Ga0268262, IMG submission 190354) | Nasutitermes corniger P3 segment gut microbial community from laboratory colony in Florida, USA - Nc150 P3 (SPAdes) (version 2) | ecosystem: Host-associated > Arthropoda: Insects >... | reverse complement strand
AAGACCCCCGCCGTCGGCAAGGCCGAACTTAAACCCGTTGTGGCCTATGGGGTTATGGCTCGCCGAGACATACACAAAACCGCAACTGCCCACGCTGCGGGCCCATGCCATTATTTCCGGCGCGGCGGTAACGCCGGCAAAACAGACGCGGCAGCCGCGGTCCTCAAGCGCGGGGATCATTGCTTCGACTATGGCTCTGCCTGTCGGCCGGGTGTCGCAGCCGGCCAGTACCATCGGCTGATCGTTTCCCAGGCTGTGCAGGTAATCGGCGAATGACGCGGCGGCTCCGGCGGCAATGATCCGGTGCGCCGCGCTGATTTTCCCGGTTCTGCCTTCTTCTCCGCCCTGGGCGGCAAAAATTCCCCGCCAGCCGGAATGAGAAAGAATCATTGAAGAAAGGGTTGTCTGTACTTCACTTTTGAGAGCCATGGCACTTCAGTATAAACGCTTCTCTTGTCATTTTCTACGGGCAAAGGGTAAAATACGCTATGAGCCTTTTTTGCCTGCTGTGTATCCCCCTGTTGTACTTTCTCAGACGGACTGAGGGGGAAGGGAAGAGTATATGGGCGCTGCCCCTGGGCGGCCTTGCGGTGATACTTAGCTATTTTACCGGTTCATTGATAAGTCCGGGCGGTTTTGGTTTTGCCCGCTGGATGAGCGGTTTTATAGACATTATTGCCCTGCCGGTTCTTATCCCGCTTTTTGCCGCCCTGTTACTGGTTATGCTGCGGATATTTCCCGACAGTCTGGATTATGCCGGTTTTATCCTGCTGTGGCTTGTCCCCCTGGCGGCGATACGCTCGTTCAGCGGAGGTTCCCCGTCCTCTCCCCTTAATCTGGTTTTTGTCCCTCTGTTGTGGATAGGGCAGGCGGTGGGCATATCTTTTTTCATCAGTTGGATTTTGAAAAAGCCGCGCTGGTATGTAATTATCCCTTCGGTTTTAGGCATTGCGGCGCTACCGTTCGCCGCGACGACCTCATGGTGGGCGTTTTTTGTTCAGCGGACTTGGGTAGCCTTTGCGCTGTTGATAGTAAGCCTTGCTCCGGCGGTAATTTCGGTAGTGTTGGATTTAAAAAACAGGAAAATAGAGACTGTGATTGTGGTTCGGGGACTACTGGAGAATAAGGATCAAAGTCATCATTCGAAACTGCCGGAAACTAACACGGAAGAAATCGAAAAGAATAATATAACCACGGAGTACACGGAGGTTTAAGATATTTAGTATCTTAATTCCTCTTCCTCCGTGAAACTCCGTGCCCTCCGTGGTTAAAAATTCTTTTAGGCTAAATTTACGCTTTTCCCGCCGAGCCCAGCACGTTTTGGTTCTTGTGGGAGTAGAGTTTTTTCAGCTCATCGCGGGCTGGTCCCAGAATCTTGCGGGGATCGAACTCTTCGGGCTTTTCGACCAGTATCTTGCGGATGATGGCGGTCATCGCCAAACGTCCGTCAGAATCGATGTTGATTTTGCAGACGGCGCTTTTCGCCGCTTTACGAAGCTGTTCTTCGGGGATGCCTACCGAGTCGGTCAGCTTGCCGCCGAACTTCTCGATCATGTGCACATACTCAATCGGCACCGAGGAGGAGCCGTGCAGGACGATGGGGAAGCCGGGGAGTTTCTCTTCAATTTCTTTAAGAATATCAAAGCGCAGTTCAGGGGGGATCAGTATGCCGTTGGCGTCCCTGGTACACTGTTCCGGTTTGAATTTTGCCCGTCCGTGGCTGGTGCCGATGGAAATGGCAAGGGAGTCAACTTTGGTCTTGCTGACAAAATCAATGACTTCACTTGGCTGGGTATAATGGCTGTGCTCGGATGACACGTCATCCTCAACGCCGGCCAGTACTCCCAATTCTCCCTCAACGGTTACATAGTCCTTCTGGGAATGGGCGAAGTCAACGACCTTCCTGGTCAAAGCCACATTTTCATCGTAGGGCAGATGGGAACCGTCGATCATGACCGAGGAAAACCCGGTTTCAATACAATCTTTGCACAATTCAAAACTGTCCCCGTGATCCAGATGCAGTACGATGGGGATGTCATAACCCAACTCATGGGCGTATTCTACCACGCCTTTCGCCATGTTCTTGAGGATGTGCTGGTTGGCGTATTTGCGCGCCCCGGAAGACACTTGCAGGATAACCGGGGATTTGGTTTCCACACAGGCCTGAATAATGGCCTGAATCTGCTCCATATTATTGAAATTGTATGCCGGAATCGCATACCCGCCGCTTACCGCTTTTTCAAACAGTTTCTTGGTATTCACCAAGCCCAATTCAGTATAACTGGTCATAAAACGCTCCTTAAAAAGATAGAATCTTCTATAGTAGAGATACTATTCCCTTATGCCGGTGTGGTCAAGCCTTAAAGCCGCCTCCTTGCAATTCATGCGGTATAGGGGTATCGTAACAAGGCGTTATGAAGCGTACCAAACTTTTGGTGATTTTGGCGGTTATTCTTGCGGTTCTTGCCGCGCCCGTCGTGATTTTTTGTATCCGGCCGCCGGTGCTGGTTGTCACCGACGCGCCCTTTGTCGTTCTGTACGGAAAATCCCATCTGCGGCGGCAGCGGTTTGACGCGTCGTTTGCCCTGTTCCGGCGGGTAAAACCGGTAATAGTTGCCGATGGCGCGGGTTCCGATGTGGTGAGCGTTGCCATACAGGGAGCGGCGCGGCAACCGTCTTGCGTATTGTTTCCCCGTAATCAGGCTATTGCGGCCCTGCGTTTCCATGAACAATTCCCGGAAACCCCGGTTGTGCTGTTTAGCGGGCTTGTCCCAGTTCCTGAAATACCGCCTCCGGATGGTTTTTTGTGTGTATACGGTACCGATCGCCCGACTGATCTGTATCGGGCGGGGCTTTTTGCGGGGATATTGGGCAATATACCGTCCAAACCGGTAAAAAAAGTTAAAAAACAGGATGAATCCGCCGCAATTTCCCCGAATTCTCCCCTCAAAACCTATGTTTTGTGGCAAGATAGTTATGTACAGACTGCGGGAAAGGCTCTTTTCTCTCAGGGAATCCGGGAAAAAGACCCGGAATCGGAAGTTATCTTTGTTAATTCCGCCGATGATATGCCTGATATGAGGGCGATTTCCTGTACCGTGCTTACCGGCGCGGGTGTTGAATACCTGGGAAGAAACCCGCGGATGCCCCTGATTCTGTTCAGTTGGCTGAACCCGGATTATACGGCGCGGGAAATTGTCGCGCTGTTTGATGATTCCGCCTGGGCTTTGGCTGTTCCGGCAGTACGCATGGCTGTACAGCAGCAGGCCGAAGGAGCGATCCCTTCGAAGCCCTTGATCTTTAAGGAAAAAATCGCCAATAATAGCATGTTCCGTATGTTGAAAAAATCGGCTAAAAAAATGCCGTAAGGGGTTAATAGTCATTGACAAAGACTTGTCAAGGAAATATAATTAGGTAGAAAGAATTCGTATAAGGAGAAAGGGATGAAATATGGCAGTATAAAAGCTCTTTGCCTTGTTGTTTTGGCATTTGTAACAATTATGTCAACCTATGGCGATGAACGTACCGTTGATTTAACTTCGATCGTGCTGGAGGATTTCGGCGATGTAACTACGCACGAATGGAATGACGGAAGGCACCCCAGGAAATTTGAATATTCCTGGACAATGGATGCCAGCAAATTTGCGACAAAATCCAAAGATGAAAATGGAAAAGAGGTAAGTTACCCGATTGCTCAGTATGTTGGGACATGGCCGATCGCTCTCATTGGTTACAACCGTGAAGGAAAGGACATTAAGAGCTTCGGTATTCATGGCCGCTTTGATCGCCGCGGTTTTAACTGGATGGATTTGTATCCGGTTGGCTCGGACGGTAATCCGTTTGAGATACCAATGCCCGGGCGGGTGCGGTATATGGATATGTGGGCATGGGGTTCAAACCTTGATTACCTTGTGGAAGCGTATGTACGGGATTACCAGGGGGTAGTACATATTATCAAAATGGGTAATCTTGCTTTCACCGGCTGGAAGAATCTGCGGGCTCATATCCCCAGCTACATCAATCAGTCAAAGCGGGTGTTGCCCAACCTGGCCCAACTCCGTTTCATAAAGTTCCGTATTTGGACTCAGCCCCACGAACAAGTTGATAATTTTTATATCTATTTTAAGCACTTCAAAGTACTCACGGATGTCTTTGAAAGCACTTTTGATGGTGATGAACTGGCTGATCCCGACCTTTTGCCGCAGTTGTGGGCAAACGGCGGTACTAAGTAAAAGGAGAATGAGATGAAACGTATTGTAATAGTTACCTTATGCTTTACTATTGCCTTGGGGACGGCTTTTGCTCAGCAAGAACGAGGCACTCCGGATCCATACGAAGTAGGCATTGATTCTGCCCAACAGCAATTAAAAGAAATATCGGTTGATAAATTCGAGCATGACGGTTTCTGGCATTCCACGATGTCAGGCGATGAAGGTTATACATCGTCCAGATTGTTTGCGGGCGGACCCGCGGGTAAAGAACCAATTCCTGAAGAAGCGGGAATGGATATTCCCGATGCTTACGTCCTGGGCACCAAGGTGGATTTCCTCCACCGGGGCTATAGCAGTTTTACCATCCGCGCCCTTCGTCCTATTCCCATTGAAGGGATTACCAAGACGGTCTCCCTGTGGGTAATCGGGCGGAATTTTAACCACGAGCTTAAACTGCTTATCCAGGACTATTTTGGCAGGCACTATGAAATTTACGTAGGCAAGCTGAATTTCCAGGGTTGGAAAAAACTGACGGTGGCTATTCCCCCGCAATCCATGGACGGGAAAAATGGCGTTGTCCAACGGAGCTACCACTATAATAACCAGATGGGCTTGAAAATCCTCGGGTTCCGGATTGACTGTGACCCCCTGGAAACTTACGGCACCTACTACGTTTATTTTGACGATCTGAGGGCAGTAACCGACCTCTTTGCCGAAAACAACCGCGATCCCGACGATATGGCGGATGGTTGGTAACCGAATAAAAGCGCCCCGTCAAGGGGCGTTTTTTTTTGGCTAATGCGACTCGTTACCGCGCACAATAAAGGCCACCGCGTACAAAAATGCCGGCTTGCTTTAGCAAGCCGAGCGCGCGGCGGAAATAAAGAGAAAAAACGCCCCTTGACGGAGCGTTTTTTTTGGCTAATGTGACCGATTATTAAATTATGCCATCCCGCCCAATCGGAACCAGAAATGAAACAAGCCTTCACCGGGACCTCAAATTCAGTTATGCCGGGCAGAATGGCAGGACTGAGGCGGAAGTTGGCGGTTTTGTAGCCGATGGCATAAGCGCATCGGGCGAATTCATTGAAATACAGACAACCAACTTTGCCGCGCTCAGGGAAAAGATCAAAGAGTTTACCGCGCGGGGTAAACTCCGCATTGTTTATCCGGCAATAATTACCAAATATCTGGAAGTCTTTAACACTGACGGTAAGCGCCAATACCGGCGGAAAAGCAGCCGTCAGGGAAGCCCCTGGGATCTTTTCAACGCCCTTGTCTACGCGCCGGATATACCACTGCTTCCCCGCCTGTCCGTTGAGCTTGTTTTGGTGGACGCTTCTGAACAGCGTGTCCGGGACGGCAAAGGCTCATGGCGGCGGAAAGGTTTAAGTATCCAGGACCGCCAGTTGATAACCGTGCATGAACGTATCTCTTTGAAGAAACAATCCGATTACCGCCGTTTTATTCCCTTTCAAAAAAATGAGGAATTTACCTCGGCAAGTCTGGCGGAAAGAGTGGGGATTTCTCTGGTACTGGCGCAAAAAACGCTCTATGTACTGACAAAACTGGGAATAGTGTTAAGAACAGGAAAACAACGTAATACTTTTATTTACCGGCTCGCTGTACTCAAAAAAACAAGAAAGCGATCCGTATAGATGTAAAATACAAAATAATGAAAGAAAGTTAAATTTGTTTCATATGACATAAGCGGAACGTGAAAGAATAGTGAATTTTTTTGTGTTATTATGACAGAAAATGTGAATATGTCGCCGCAAATGATGTAAAAAAATTTGAAAAATAAATAAAAGTATTGTCAAAAAGATCATTTTGAAAAAAATTTTAAACAACTACATAAACGTATAGGTAAAAGACAAAAAAAGACTCAAAAAAAAGAATTTTTTTTTGAATAGCGCTTGACGCGATTCAATATTCCGGCAATTATGGGTTAATTGGAATTTATTGGGGAAAACTGGGGAAATATGGTATGTTAAGCGGCGAATACAATGTTACACTTGATGATACCGGCAGAATTGCCCTTCCCCATTCTTTACGGGAGATCCTGGAAAAGGACAAAGTTGTACTGACCAAAGGGGCAGATTCCTGCCTGTGGTTGTATGGCGTCCGGCAGTGGGAAGAACAAGAAGAATTGATTTTCAGTACAACCAACCGTTATTCTTCCAAGGGCCGTATAATGTTGCAGCATTTTATTGGGCCCAAGAAAACCCTGGATATGGACAAACAAGGGAGGATATTAATTCCCCCGACACTGCGCGAGCACGCGGGCTTGTCAAAAGACTGTGTTGTTCTGGGCCAGCGTGATTATGTTGAGATTTGGGCGGCGGATCGTTATCGAACGCATCTGGATGCCAGTGTGGATGATTTCAAAGCCGGTTTGGAAGAACTGGGCGATAAAATCATGATGATGAAGGACGTGGGTAATGATGGAAATAGCGCACACGCCGGTACTGCTGGAGGAAACAATACAGTACCTCGCTCCGAGGGGCAGGTGTGAAATGATGATAGACGCGACGATGGGCGAGGGCGGACACAGCTATGCTTTCCTATCCCGTTATCCCGACCTTTCCGTTATGGGCATTGACGCCGACCCGGTAATTCAGTCCATCGCCCAACAGCGGCTGGCTGAATTCGGAAACCGGGTGCAGTTTTACCAGGGTTGGTCGCAGGACTTTTTTGCCGACTATCCCGCCGGTCTTGCGCGTCCGCATACGGTGCTTGCCGACCTGGGGATCAGCCTGTTTCATTACCGGAAGAGCGGCAGGGGTTTTAGCTTCTCCGCCGATGAAAAACTGGATATGAGGCTGGATACTTCCCGTAATTCTTCAGCCGCGGAACTTTTGATGCGAATGTCTGAGCAGGATATTGCCGATATTTTATATAACAATGCCGGGGAACGTTACTCGCGGCGTATAGCGCGGGCAATTGTGCAGGAACGGCAGAGGGGAGGGGCTGTAACCACTGCCGCCGCTCTGGCGGAATTGGTTGAACGGGCTGTACCGGCCGCGTACCGGCATGGGCCCACTCATCCGGCGACTAAAACCTTTATGGCCCTGCGGATAGAAGTTAACCGCGAGCTTTTCCGGCTGCCCGAGCTCCTTGAAAACGCGCTTGAGGTTTTGGAGCCGGGGGGAAAACTGGGGATCATCAGCTACCACAGCGCGGAGGACAGGATTGTCAAGAACTTTTTCAAAACGAAGAGCAGAGATTGCAGCTGCCCTCCCCAGGCGCCATCGTGTACCTGCGGCGGACGGCGGAAGCTTAATATATTGACCGGAAAGGGCGTAACGGCGGGGGAAGCGGAAATCAAGCGGAATCCCCCCTCGCGCAGCGCCCGGTTGAGAGTTGCGGAGAAAGTAATGGAGAAGGATGTACGATGAAGAAGTATTATGTGTTATTGTTTTTGTTGGCTCTTACCATACCTCTTTTTTGGGGGATTAACGCGTGGCAGGCGAATGAATGCGGAATAATCAGGAGTGAAATAAAGAACCTTGAAAAAACCCAGGAAAATTGCCTGGATGAAAATAAGACAATCGCCAATGAAATTGGCAATTTGCTGACGGCCGACCGACTGGATACCGAAGCGCAAAAAATGGGACTGCGCAAGATGCGGCCCGAAGATGTAATATTGATAGTGATGGGGGGGAAGGGGCGTGATCTCTGACGGCGTACTGATGGAATTTGCCGCGTTGTCCCCGTCTTTGGGGGCACAGCTTCTTTCCTTTGGGGATAAAAGCGTCCGCGGTTTTTCTTCGGTCAGCATTGATTCCCGTTCGGTTCAGGAGGGGGCTCTCTTTACCGCGCTTTCCGGTTCCGTTCAGGACGGCCATTCTTTTGTAGAAGCGGCTTTCAAAAAAGGGGCCGCCGCCGCCCTGGTGGAACGCCGCAAAATCGAAACATTTGATCTTGCCCGTATTGCCCAGGCGCTGGGAAAAACGCTCATTGTTGTTGATGATACGCTGAGGGCTTTACAGGACGCCGCCGGAGTATACCTTGAACAGTTCTCACATTTGTTAAAAATCGCCATTACCGGCTCTTCGGGAAAAACCACCACCAAAGAAATAGCCGCCGCCATTATCGGCGCGGAAAAAAACACAGTGATGAATCCGGGAAATTATAATTCCGAAACGGGGCTGCCCCTTTCTGTTTTTGCCGTCAGGCCCTGCCATGAGGTTGGCATCTTTGAGATGGGCATGAACCGCGCGGGGGAAATTGCCGAGCTTGCCCGTGTGCTTAAACCTTGCGTCGCGGCGGTCACCAATATAGGTTCCGCCCATATCGGAATTCTCGGCAGTAAAGAGGCAATAGCTGAGGAAAAGAAAAAAATTTTTTCACAGTTTGACGGAAAGAACATTGCCCTGATTCCCGCCGATTCCCCCTTCCGCGATTTTCTGGCGGAAGGGCTGAAAGGCAGGACGGTTTTTTACGGAGAAAAATCTTTTGCCGCTTTGGGCGGAACGCGCAGTCTGGGATTGGACGGGACTGAAATTACCTGGGAAGGACAGCGCGTTCGTTTTGCCCTGCCGGGCAAGCATAACCTTGCCAATGCCTTTGCCGCCATTGCCATCGCGCAGGAGGTTCCCGTCAGCGCGCAGGCGATCAGGCAGGGTCTTGAATCGGTCAAGCCTTTATTTGGCCGCGGCGAGATTATTCAGGGCAGGGTGACGGTGATACAGGATTGCTATAATTCAAACCCGGAGTCTGTAACAAAGGCACTGGAATTTTGCGACAGCCTGGATTGGCCAGGGCGCAAGATTTATGTTTTGGGAGAAATGCGGGAGTTAGGGGAGGATTCCCGCTCAGCTCATGAAGACCTGGGCCGGCTTTTGTCGGGTTCAAAAGCCGGTCTGGTCTTCCTCTTTGGAGATGAAATAAGACCGGCCGCCGAAATCTTAAAAAACGGCGCGCTCTCTTATACACATACCTGTGATATTGATGAACTTTCCCGCGCCCTGAACGCCTGTGTACGCGACGGAGATTTGGTTCTGCTGAAAGGTTCGCGGGGCTGCGCTCTGGAACGATTATCCGCCGCGCTGGCGCCGGCGTACCGCCGGCATGAGGGGGCCGCCTGATGATACTGGAATTTATCTATCCGCTGGTCATTTATTTTACCCCCTTTAACGTGTTTTCCTATCTGACTTTCCGGGGCGCTTACGCGGCGTTGACGACGCTTTTGGTATGTTTTCTTTTTGGCAGTAAAATTATTGAGGCGCTGAGGCGGCTGAAAATCGGGCAGTCTGTCCGCAACGACGGCCCCGCGACTCATCTGGTAAAATCCGGAACGCCGACCATGGGAGGGATTTTTATCATTGGTTCGGTGGCGGTTTCCATGCTGCTCTGGGGAGACCTGGACAACCGAATGGTCTGGCTGAGTCTTGTTTCACTCCTCGCGTTCGGCGCGATCGGTTTTATAGACGACTACCTCAAGGTCAGCCTCCGCAATTCAGCCGGCCTGCCCGCATGGAAGAAACTTGCCGGACAGTTTGCCGCGGCGCTGGCCGTTGTTCTGTATCTGTATTTTTCGGGAGACGGGGAAACAACGAAGCTGTACCTGCCCTTCCTGAAAAATCCGGTCATAGACCTGGGAACCTGGTGGATACCCTTTGGGGTACTGCTGATTATGGGAGAATCAAACGCGGTTAATTTTTCGGACGGGCTTGACGGGCTGTTGGCGGGATTGTTGATCCTGGTGTTTATCGCGCTGGCAATTCTTACCTACATTTCGGGCCGCGTTGACTATTCGGCGTATTTGGGCATTCCCTACATTCCCGAAGCGGGAGAGCTCACCGTGCTGTGTCTTGCCATTGGCGGCGCGCTTATCGGCTTTCTGTGGTATAACTGTCACCCTGCCGAGGTTTTTATGGGCGATGTGGGCAGTCTTTCGCTGGGCGGGGTGGTTGCCGTTATATCCCTCATCATCAAAAAAGAGATACTGGTGCTTGTTATCGGAGGCGTATTCCTCCTGGAGATTTTTTCGGTTGTTATACAGGTTATTTCGTTTAAGCTGAGAAAAAAGAGAGTGTTTTTGATGAGTCCCATTCACCATCATTTTGAAATGGCGGGCTGGGCGGAATCAAAAGTGGTGGCCCGTTTCTGGATATTGGGCGGGCTTTTTATGTTGATCGCTATTTCCAGTTTGAAAATACAATAGGGGGAGTTGTGGGTTTTTCAGGTAAAGAACGCGGAACAGTAAGATACGATCTTATTCTTATTGCCATTACTCTGTTGTTGACTCTGCTGGGCCTGGTGATACTGTATTCCGCTTCCTATTTGTTTGCCCGGAATCAGCCGGGGCGCTTTACCAGCGGCTGGGCTCCCCTTACCGGTAATCTTGTGGCTTGCATAATGATGCTTGCCGTTTTTCCCATTTTGGCGCTGATCAGGATTGAATGGCTCAAAAAAGAATGGATGGTTATCTTTTTGGTGATGTTCACGATTATTCTGAATATACTGCCGCTTTTGAAGCCCCTGCGCCGGGACGGTTACGCGATGCGCTGGATCATCGTAAAAGACGGTATAGGATTCCAGCCTTCGGAGCTGATCAAGATTATACTGCCCCTGTACCTGGCCTATATTCTTGACAAAAACAACGACAAACTGAACTCGTTTATGTACGGCCCACTGCCGCCGATAGTGGTAACGGCCCTGTTCTGTACGCTGGTATTAATCCAGAGTAATCTTTCCGACGCTACCCTTATCGCGTTGTTCAGCATGATAATTTGTTTTATCGCGGGTATCCGTATGCGCTGGTTTGCCCTGGCGCTGGCGGCGGTACTGCCCATTGCTTACAAATTGGTTTTTGGCAATAAAGACGGACGCTGGTACCAGCGTATAGCAAACTTTTTTTCACCGGAGGAATCTCCGCCTGAATTAAAGACGCAGATTGATTTTAGCCTGGAAGCCATACGGTCAGGCGGCTTTTGGGGAAAGGGTATCGGGCAAGGCACCATAAAGATAAGATTGCCGGAAGTTCACGGTGATTTTGTGTTTGCGTCTTTTGTGGAGGAAACAGGGTTTCTCGGCATGTTGTTTTACCTTGTCCTTATCGGGGCTTTCGCCGCCATAAGCTATATGGTCGCCTGGCGGAATAAAGACCGCTTTATCCAGTTGCTGGCTTTTGGCCTGGTAACGCCCATAGTTATTCAGACTTTGCTGAATATTGCCGTGGTTGCCCGCATTATTCCCACAACGGGGGTTCCTCTCCCGTTTGTCTCATCCGGCGGGACTTCATTGCTGGTGACGCTGGCGAGCGCCGCACTGCTTGTCAATATGGCCCGTCAGCATATAAACTCAGAGTTGGGGGGGGATTATGCTCGGTAATTTTATTTATTCCGCGGATGTAAGCGACGCGACGGTCAGGTACACTGTTCCCCGGAAATTTGAAAAAGCGGTCAGGCGGTTTTTAACGCTCGCGGTGATTTTTGTTACCGGCGGGCTTATCTGGATTTTCTGTATCAGTCCCTGCATGGTTCCGGTCAAGGCGGAAGTAAAGAGTTTCCCCGGATTTGGCAAGGCGGATGTATTGAATATCGCCGGCATAGGCGGCGGGGCCGCTTATATTTCAATTAACGCGGGGGAAGTGGAACGGCGGCTTGCCGACTATTATCTGGTAGAGTCGGCAAAAGTAGTCAAGCGTTTTCCCGACCGTATTTCCATTTTTCTTGAGCCCCGGCGGGCCGCCGCCGTGGTTTTTGCCCGAATTAACGGCAGAATGAAGCCGGTGTACTTTGACCGTTACGGCGTGGCGATCGGAATGGGAACCGGGGCGGGCGATATACCGTCCTGGCTGCCGGTTGTTTCGGGGGTTCTTGATGATAACAGGCCGGTAAAGCCGGGAACGAAGATTTCCGCCGCTTATCTTCCCCTGTTTGAGCGCATCGGGGCAATCAGCGATGAAGACCCGAAAATCTGGCAGGCAATCTCCGAAATAGGAATAGCGAAAAAAGACAATGATCTGTATGACCTCATGCTGTACCCGTTTCATGATCCCATAAAACTCAGGATGAGAAGCGATATAAACAAGGACAGTATTTATTACGCGCTGTTGATGTTTGACGTATGCCGTCAAACCGGGAGTCCAATGCCCCGTGAGATCGACGTACAGTCGGGTATCGGCGTGGTTAATGCTGTGGTTAATAACAGGGCTAATATCCAGGAGACCAGCTATGCTAAATGAAGATTTGGTTGTCGGCCTCGACATAGGAACGACAAAAGTATGCGTGGTTATTGCCGAGCGTAACGAAAGAGGTATTCTCGAAATAACCGGCGTAGGGCTCAGTCCTTCCACCGGAATGAGGAAGGGCGTAGTAGTCAATATTGAGGCTGTTATCAAATCAATCATTGAGGCGATAGAGGCCGCGGAGATGATGAGCGGGCGGGAGGTAAGCGCCTGCTGGACCGGTATTGGCGGCAGCCATATTGAGGGGATCAATTCGCGGGGCGTCGTGGCGATTGCCGGACAAAAGCGGGAAAACCGTGAAATCAGCAAAGATGACATGACCCGCGTTATTGAAGCGGCAAGGGCCGTGGTAATTCCTCTGGACCGCCAGATCATTCAGACAATTCCCCAATCCTATACGGTCGATGATCATCCGGGCATTAAAGACCCCCTGGGCATGATCGGCGTGCGCCTGGAAAGCGAAGTACATATCATCACCAGTTCCGCCACCAGCGCGGAGAACCTCCTGCGCTGTGTTAACCGCGCGGGCTTTAAGGCGAATAATTCCCTGCTGTTGTTGCAAGTTCTCGCCGCCGGACGCGCCGTGCTGACCCCGGAAGAACGGGACCTGGGCGTCGCCCTGCTCGACCTGGGCGGCGGCACTACCGACGTGCTGGTATACTATGACGGCGCCCCTTATTCAACCTTTACCATACCGGTCGGCGGCGTTGAGGTTACCCGTGATATTTCCACCATAAAAAGCATTTCCATCGAGGTTGCGGAAAAAATAAAACAGGAATCGGCCTGCTGTTGGGAACCCTTGCTGGAATATGACGAGGATATTCTGGTTCCTGGCATGGGGGGACGTCCTCCCATGGCGATCCCCCGTTCGCATATTTACGCCATTGTCAGGCCGCGCATGGAAGAAATTTTTGATCTGGTCAAGCAAAAACTGGATTGCCTTGGCCTGCCCCGGCCTTTAAGCGGAGGCATCGTCATTACCGGCGGCGGCGCGGCGTTAACCGGCGCGGTTGAGCTGGCGGGCGAAATATTCAAAATGCCGGTGCGCCAGGGTATGCCGATTCGTTTCGCGAATCTGGGAGGCTTGATAGATGAATACCGTTCCCCGGTCTACGCTACCGCCATAGGTCTGGCGCTGGAAGGCGACAAGCGGGAAACTGATGAAGCCGGCGAACGGGAAACTTCCCTGCGGCCGCTTTTGTCAGCAAAAAAGAATGGGCCGGGACTTTGGGGCCGGCTTAAGAACTGGATACAGGATGGCCTTTTTTAAGGACATTAACTAAATAATTCCAACACGAGGGGAGGAAGAAGATGAACATTATCTCAATCAATGAGTTCGGACCGCGGGAGGATAGTATGACTCATGAATCGCCGGATTCGGCAATCATCAAAGTTGTGGGCTGCGGCGGCGGCGGATCAAACGCGGTGAATCATATGATTGCAAAAGGGCTTTCCGGAGTGCAGTTTATCGCGGTAAATACCGATAAACAGCATTTGGAAGAACAGAGCCAGGCGGAAATCAAACTGCAAATCGGCAGTAAACTTACCGGCGGCCTGGGAGCCGGCGGCGTGCCTGAACGGGGTGAAGACGCCGCCAATGAGGATCATGAGTTGATCGCTAAAAATTTGCACGGAGCCCATATGGTGTTTGTTACTACCGGCATGGGCGGCGGTACCGGCACGGGTTCCGCTCCGGTTGTCGCTAAAATCGCGAAAGATCAGGGCGCTCTTACGGTCGGCGTTGTCACCAAACCTTTCGGGTTTGAAGCGCCCAAAAAGATGAAGATTGCCGAAGCGGGGATTAAAAAATTACGCGAGGCGGTTGACAGTTTAATTGTGATTCCCAATGAGAATCTTTTTAAGATGGTGGATCGCAAAACATCATATCAGCAGGCGTTTGCCTACGCGAATGATGTTTTATGTCAGGCGGTTCAGGGTATTTCCGATCTGATTACCAAAACGGGTTTGGTTAATACCGATTTTGCCGACGTTGAATCAACCATGAAAGGGCAGGGCGACGCTTTAATGGGCATTGGGATAGGCAGCGGGGATGACCGCGCGAAAGACGCGGCGGAAAAAGCCATCGCGAACCCTCTTCTGGAAGATGTCAACATTGAAGGGGCAAGCCGTCTCCTGATTAATATTTCCGGGCCGGAAGATATTTCCCTGGTTGAAGTCAGTGAAATAATGAATACCATAAAGGCAAAAGCGGATCCGGATGTTGAGATTATCTACGGTATTATTTCCGAACCCGAACTGGGAGAAGAAGTCAAGGTAACGGTTATTGCCACCGGATTCCGGAGCAAGCTCGCGGCGGCGGCGCAGGAAGCGGAAGCGCTGAAAAAACCGGATACCGCGGTTATCGACCTCAAGCGTTTTGATGAAATTCGGGGCCTGGGCGTGAAGGAAAAACGCCAGAACGATAGTTATTTCGGTATTCGGAAAGAAAAGGAGTACCATGAAAATCTGGAAGTTCCCACGGCGATACGGAAGTATAGCCCGGAGTTGGACCTGGACGACTTTTATACCGGAAAGGTCGCGTCCGGCGGAAGGAACGCGTAACACCTGATGGCTGAACCGGAAAAGCCTTCGCTTTTGGAGCGATTTTGCGCGCGGCTTGCGGCAGTGGATCGCCGCTCGCCTTTGACGGTCGCGACCTATGGGCTGGAATTGCGCCATTTTTTTGGCTACATTCAAACCATGGGTCTGGATATACCGACAATCGGGGCGGAACAGCTTGCCGCATATCTGGAATGGCGGCGGGTAAATCAGGGCATTGATTCCCGTTCGGCGGCCAAAGTTATTTCCTGTCTGCGTTCTTTTTTTCGTTTTGCCGCGGGCGAAGGCATTCGCCCTGATAATCCGGCGGCTCTTTTGGAAAGCCCCCGGCGGCGTTCACGGCTTCCCGAAACAATGGACCGCCAGACGGTTGAACGGCTTTTGGCGGTAATGGATTCAAATAGCCCGCTGGGCTTGCGGGATCGGGCGCTGTTTGAGATGATTTATTCGGCGGGCTTGAGGATATCCGAAGCGGCTGGATTGAATGTGCGCGACATTGATTTTAAGGAAGGAGTCGCGCGGGTAAAGGGAAAGGGAAGCAGGGAACGGCTCGTCATTTTTGGCCCCGAGGCGGCTGAATGGCTGAAACGTTACCTTGAAGAATCACGGCCTGTTTTGGCGAAGGGCGGCGGACACGCTCCGGCGCTGTTTGTCGGCAGAAGCGGCAGGCGGCTTTCACGCAAAGGGATATGGAAAAATTACGCGCGTTACGCGGCGGCCGCGGGAACAGATTCCCGCGTTCATACGCTCAGGCACAGTTTTGCCAGCGGACTTCTGCGGGGCGGGGCTGACCTCAGAACGGTACAGGCGCTGTTGGGCCATGCCGATATTGCCACAACCCAGATTTACACCCATGTAGACGCGGGTTTGTTGAAAGACAGCCACCGCAAGTATTTGCCCGCTTTGGGCCGCGCCCGGACACGATGGCCGGAACGGCGCAAGGAACGGCCCGCGGTTGATGAGGAAGACGGAGAAAACGATAATGAGGAAATTTAAAGAGATAGTTCTGGCTATTGTGGTGCTGTCGCTTATTGGGTGGGGAATGGTCCGGGTATACCGTTATCAGCAGAATAAAGTCCGCACCAGTCTGGCGAAACGTATCGCGGAGTTGAGTCCGCGCGGGGGGGGACCTCCCGAAACCATTGAAGACTTAAAAGCGGCTATTGCCGCTTATGAGGCGCAGATTGAGCAAAATGTAAAAGACGGCGTCCAGACCGGCATATACTGGAAAATACTGGCGATAAGGCTTTCCGACCGGGAGATGCACCGCGAGGCTCTTGACGCTTTTGAACGGGCGCTTCAATTCAAAGGCGATGACCCCACGCTGTTTTACCTGACCGGAGAATCCGCTTCGGCGGCGGCGACCGCGACTTTGGGTTTTTCAGGAAATTCCGACGCTGAAAAACAGCGTTATCTGAATCTTGCCGAATCGGCGTATCTGCGTTCCATTCAATTAGACGCTACCTATGCCAAGCCCCGTTTGGGTTTGGGCATTTTATATACTTTTGAGATGAACCGCCCGGCTGAGGCGATTCCCCACCTGGAACGCTTTAGGGACCTTGTTCCCAAAGACCTCAAGGGAATGTTTGTCCTGGCGCGGGCATACTATATGACGGGAAGCTACGATCGCGCTGTTGAGTTATACGATCTGATTATCTCCCAAAGCAAAGATCCGAAAGTGAGGGCGGAGGCGCAAAATAACAAAGAAATTATCAGGAATTTAATGTATGGTTGAACGCGGGCTTTTGGATTTGATGCTGTCCCGTCTCGGTGAGATTTCGCAGAGGGAAAAAATTCTCCTCTGCGAATTGTTTAATACGGAGCGGGATCTGATCCAAAAATCCAAAACGGATATAGAAGCGATTATCGGCCATGAGCTTGCCGCTTTTTGGAAAATCGATTCAATTCGCGCGCTGGCGGAACGCGACGCGGCGGCGGCCCGCTCGCGGGGAATAAACATGGTTTCGTGGCAAAGTCCCGCGTATCCGCCCCTGTTAAGGGAGATAAATGATCCGCCGGTATTGTTGTTTTTCAGGGGCGTGCTTCCCAATCCGGAAGCGCCCCTTGCCGCCGTGGTGGGAACAAGGAAGCCCAGCCCCCAGGCGGCGGCGCAGGCGTTCGACATCGCGAAGGGCCTGGCGCGGGGCGGCATTTCCGTTGTTTCCGGCCTTGCCTTTGGTATTGACGCGGCGGCTCATCGGGGGAATATTGAAGGTGGTGGCGCCACCGTTGCGGTACTGGGATCGGGAGTCGATGAAATATACCCTTCATCAAACCGGCCGCTTGCCCGGCGGATACTGGAAACCGGCGGGGCATTGCTGTCCGAGTACCCTCCCGGCGCTTCTCCGCATAAGTGGAGTTTTCCCGCCCGGAACCGGATTATTGCCGGCCTTTCCCGCGGCGTGTTGATAGCGGAAGCGCCGCAAAAATCCGGCGCGCTGATTACCGCCCGCTTTGCCCTGGATTATAACCGGGATCTGTGGGTTGCCTCCGCCGGAGTCGCCGAAGAGGGGGATCGCGCCCGGTTTGACCGGAGGGGAACAACAAAACGTGCCGGAGACGGAGCGCAGATTATTCATGACGCTTCTGATATTCTGAAGGCATGGAACAGGGAAGTAGTTCTTCCTGAACCAGAGGAAATAAAAACCACGGAGTACACGGAGTACCACGGAGTTTTAATATGAAAATCTTTCCCTCCGTGAAACTCCGTGTACTCCGTGGTTATATTTTTTCTCAATTAGCACCACGAAAAAGGATTAAACATGGCAGCTAAAACGGCAAAAAAAACCTCCGCCACAAAAGACGGCGCCGCAAAGAGCGCTTCCGCAAAGAAAAGTGTCTCCGCTAAAAAAAGCAGTCCCGCGAAGAAAAAGGCCTCCGTTTCAAAGGGCGAAACAGAAGCAGGCAAGCGCGTTCTGGTCATTGTGGAATCCCCGACCAAGGCGGCGTCTTTTGAGAAATACCTTGGCCCCAATTACATCGTTAAAGCGTCCATGGGCCACCTGATCGATCTTCCCAAATCACGGACCGGCGTTGACACGGAACATAATTTTAAGCCTGAGTATATCACCGTCCGCGGGCGGGCAAAGATCCTCAATGAATTGTTATCGGAAGCGAGAAAGGCGGAAATGGTGCTGCTGGCAAGCGACCCTGATCGTGAAGGCGAGGCAATCGCCTGGCATCTGAAAAACGCCATCTTGTCAAAACTGGAAACCAGGTCGGTGCAGCGGATCAGTTTTAACGAAGTAACCCCCACGGCCATCAAAGAGGCGGTGGCGAATCCCCGCCCCATTGACGAGGCTCTCGTTGAATCGCAAAAAGCCCGCAGGGTGCTGGACAGGCTGGTTGGTTACAGCCTTTCGCCGCTCCTGTGGAAGAAAGTGAAAAACGGCCTTTCCGCCGGCAGGGTACAGTCCGTGGCGCTCCGCCTTATCTGCGAACGTGAAAAGGAAGTCGAATCCTTTATTCCCGAAGAATACTGGACGCTGGACGCGGATTTTTTAATCGGCAAATCGCTTTTTACCGCCCAACTGGTAAGGTGGAAAGGCGGCAAGCCGGAACTGCCCCATGAGGCGGAAGTTCAGGCGATTATCGCCGCCCTTTCCGGTTCTGATTGCGTGGTAAGCGACATTAAAGAAACTGATAAAACAATCAAACCCAAACCGCCGTTCATTACCTCGGAAATGCAAAAAACCGCCGCAAACCGGCTGGGCTATACCGCGCGGAAAACCATGCAGGTAGCCCAACAGCTTTACGAAGGGATAAACATTGGCAGTACCCGCGTGGGTCTTATTTCCTATATGCGCACGGACTCGGTGCGGATATCGCCGACCGCCCTTGATGAACTGCGGGAATGGCTCGGCAAGAATTACCCCCAGGAACTTCCCGAAAAGCCGCTGGTGTATACTTCGGGGGGAAAAGCCCAGGACGCCCATGAAGCGATACGGCCAACCTATGTCAACTATACCCCCGAATATGTCGCGGAGTACCTGAACCGCGATCAACTCAGACTCTACACGATTATCTGGGAACGCTTTGTTTCCAGCCAGATGACTAACGCCAAAACGCGCACCGTCAGCGCCGAGATACAGGCCGTTGCCGCTAACGGCGATGAGGCGATTTTCCGCATCGCGGGAACAAAAGTAATTGAGAAAGGTTTTTATAAGGTAATCAAACTGCTCTCTTCAAAAGAGGAGAAGGGAAATCCCTATCCTCCGCTTAAGGCCGGGGACAAGGTCAAGGCGGAAAAATTTCACCCGGAACAGCACTTTACCCAGGGCCCTCCCCGTTATACCGAGGCTTCGATCATCGACATTTTGCGGGAGAAGGACATCGGCAGGCCCTCGACTTACGCGCCGATTATATCGGTGCTGCTGGAACGCTACTATGTTACCCGCTCGAACAAACAGCTTGTCCCCACTCTGCTGGGAAGAATGATCAACGATGTGCTGGTGGAATATTTCCCCCAGTATGTTAATGTAACTTTTACCGCCTCGATGGAAGACAAACTTGACCAGGTAGAGGAAAGCCAGTTGAAATGGCCCGATATGCTGCAGGAATTTTGGGGGCCGTTCAAGGCGCAGGTAGACGAGGTCGGCAAGACGCTGGAATCGTTCAAGGGATCGCTGGATGAGCCGACCGATTATACCTGTGAAAAATGCGGCAAGCCGCTGGTAAAAAAACTGGGTCGCTTCGGGTTCTTCCTTGCCTGCACCGGTTTCCCCGAATGCCGCAATACCCGCTCGGTTCCCCTCGCCAAATGCCCCAAATGCGGCGGCGATGTCGTGGCGCGGAAAACCAAAGGCCGGGGAAAAGAATTTTACGGCTGTACCCGTTACCCCGAATGTGACTTTATCAGCCATTTCAAACCAATAAACCAAAATTGCCCCAAATGCGGTCAGTTCATGGTGGAAAAGTATGATAAAAAGAATGGTAGTCATAAGGCGTGTATTAATCCCAACTGTGATTATCTGCATAGTGTAGATGAGGAAGAAGAGAGCGAGAAATGAGAAAAAAGAAGATTCACCACGGAGTTACACGGAGTACCACGGAGTTTTGGTACGAAAACTCTTTTTCCCTCCGTGAAACTCCGTGTCCTCCGTGGTTAATTCTTATGGGAAATAAAGTATGAATGTGAATATGGGGACGGTACAGGAATATCTTTCTTACTTGCAGAGTGTACGCGGGGTGTCCCCACGGACGCTTGCGGCTTACCGTGATGATCTGTCTCTGTTTGTTAATTATTGTGACAATCATGACATTGACCCGATACAAGCAAATCCTTATCAGGTGCAGAGTTTTATTGCCGAGTTAAGCGCGGAACGGGCGGCGCCGTCCAGCGTGAACCGCCGACTGTCTTCTATCAGGGGCTTTTACCGCTGGCTGCTTCGTTTTGGCAAACGCGCCGACAATCCCTGCGATAATTTACGCAATGTTAAAGCCCCCCAGGGCCTGCCCTCGGTGTTATGGGAAGATGAAATGGCCGCTTTTGCCGAATTGCCGGAGAAAAACAAGATGCTCTGGCCGGAGAGGGACAAAGCGTTAATTTTAACCATGTATTCGGCGGGACTGCGTATTTCAGAACTGGTATCGTTAAGCATGAACATGATAACCGGCGATCGGGAGGGGGCGCGGGTAATCGGCAAGGGCGGCAAGGAACGGATGGTGTTCTTTTCCGGCGAGGCGCGGGCCGCTCTCGGGGATTATCTTCCCCAGCGGACGGCAAAAATCCGTGAC
>Ga0268262_10002588_pt1 | contig 20718 bp, 15 predicted proteins | sample TergutNc150P3_FD_190354 | JGI IMG/M metagenome (GOLD analysis project Ga0268262, IMG submission 190354) | Nasutitermes corniger P3 segment gut microbial community from laboratory colony in Florida, USA - Nc150 P3 (SPAdes) (version 2) | ecosystem: Host-associated > Arthropoda: Insects >... | reverse complement strand
TCGCATTTGACTGGTTACATGGGAACTTACGTCCAGCCGCGCACATCGGGGAAAGGGCACGGCAGTATATCTAGGTCTTTTTACGCACGAACGAAATTTTTGAGAACAATTATTGATCTTAAAGAATAGGTGCGACATTGGATAAATGGGGACCCGACAAATTTGATCTGGAATTAAACACGGTCTGGTCTTTCCCTAGCCGTGGCGACTGGGCGACCCATGATGCGAAGTATCGCGGAAACTGGTCTCCTTACATCCCCCGCAATGTACTGTTGCGCTATTCGGTCGAGGGCGACACGATACTTGACCAATTCGCCGGTGGCGGAACGACGTTGGTAGAGGCTAAACTGCTGGGCCGCAACGCCCACGGGGTTGACATCTCCCCTGCCGCCATTGAGCGATGTAATCAGAAAACCGCCTTCGACAGACCCGGCTCTGGTCAAGTCAGCATTAGGCTGGGCGATGCACGGCGGTTAGACTTTCTGGAAGATGCTAGCATTGACCTGATCTGCACGCACCCCCCTTACGCAGACATTATCCACTACACCGATGGCATCGAAGGTGACCTTTCAAATTACCCTGTGCCAGAGTTCTTGGCGCAAATGCCACAAGTAGCTTCGGAGTGCCACCGCGTACTAAAGCCTGGGAAGTTCTGTGCTGTCCTGATGGGCGACACGCGCAAGAAGGGTCATGTTGTTCCCATGGGCTTTGAGGTTATGAAGATTTTCGAGGCTGCCGGCCTAAAGATTAAGGAAATCGTCATCAAGCAACAGCACAACTGCACGGCCACGCCCTACTGGAGAGCAAACAGTATCAAGCACAACTTCCTTCTGCTGGCGCACGAGTACCTGTTCATCTTCAAAAAGTAGCCCCGCCCTTCAACTTTCCCGCCCCTGCCCGTGTCCATTGTCCAACGGTTACAGCGGACTTTGCCCTGTGCCGGCATAATTGCAAGGGGCGTTGGCTGGCGTTGGTTGGCTCGGCGCTAAACCTGCCCGGCAGGATGTTCGTAAACACTGATTTAGGCGCGGCTCCTACGCCGCGGGACGCAACGGAGAGAAAATGGCTAGGCTTGGGTTGGTTTCGGGTTTGCCCGTCTGTATTGTTTGTCTTGCGCCGCTGGCGGCCGGTGCCGCTGGGCCTGTGCATGGCGCGGACGCGGCGGAGCAGGGGGCCAAGCGGCTCTCGCTGCAGGACGCCATTAGGACTGCGCTGGCCAACAACCTGGCGATAGAGATTCAGCGCACGTCGTGGCGCGGCGTGAGGGAGGCCGGGACGCTCAACGAGGAGGCGGCCTTCGACTGGGCGCTGGGCGCCACCGGGCGCACCAGTTGGGCCAAGACCGGCTCGATGTCCTACACCAACGTGCAGATGCCCAACCCGGGCGGGGGCGACCCGCTCAACCAGAACGCGCAGGCGGACACGCTGACCCACACAAACGCCCGCAACATCTCTGCCACCGTCACCAAGCCATTTGTCTGGGGCGGCCAGTTCCAGCTCTCCTACAGCCCCACCTACCAAGGCTGGAACGCCGACACAGACCTTTCGCTGCTGGACCCGCCGTACACCGTGTTCGACACAAAGCACTCCAGCAACCTGACCCCCTACGGCGGCTCCTGGGGCTTCAGCTACTCGCAGAACCTTCTCAAAGGCTTTGGCTACAAGGCCACTGCCAGTCAGTTGGTCATTGCCAGGCGCGGCCTGGACGCCGCGGACGCCAATTTCCGCAAGGCTGTGCAGGACCAAGTGGCCATCATCGAGAGCGTTTACTGGAACCTGGTCAACGCGCAGATGAACCTGGCCAACAAGCAGCAGACGCTGGATATTGCGAACAGGCAGTTGCGGGAAAACAAAATTCGCGTCGAGACCGGCGTGCTGGCCCCCATCGAAGTCACCAGCAGCGAGGCCAACGTGGCCATGCAGGAGGTGGCGATAATCCAGGCCGAGGCCGCCCTGCTGAACGCAAAGGACACCTTTGTCCGCACGGTGTTTTCGACGGCCGAGCGACCCGACGGGGTGGAGCTGACCGACGCGCCCAACGTGACGCCGCTGGACCTGGACGAGAACGCGGCCATCTCCGTCGCACTGAAAAACCGAGTGGAACTGCTCACCAAGCGCATAGACCTTGAAAACGCCAAGCTGACGGAGGACGTGGCCCGCTCCAACCGCCTGCCTACCCTGAACGCCCAGGTGGCCTACAACGGCTCCGCGGCGTCCGCCTCCGAATTGGGCGACATCCACAGCGACCTCTTTGGCTTCCGCTACCCGGGCTACAGCGTGAACCTGACCTTCAGCCTGCCCCTGATGAACAAGGGGCCGCGGGCCACAGAGATAAGGGCTAGGGCCGGAAGGCGCAGCGCGGAGCTGGCGCTGAAGGACCAGGAACTGGCCGTGACGCTGGACGTCCGCACCGCCTACCGCAACCTGATGGCGGCCGAGAAGAGCATAACCGCGTCGGAGAAGAGCAGGATACTGGCCCAGGCCACGTACGACGCGGAGCAGATGCGCTTCGCCAACGGCCTTTCGACCAACTTCGTCGTCCTCCAGCGCCAGAACGACCTAGACAACGCCAAAACGGCCGAGCTCAACGCCAAAATAGCCTACGTCAACGCCCAGACCGCCCTCCGCCAAGCCATGGGCACACTGCTGGAGTACAGAAACATCAAGGTGCAGTAACCATCTTTTGCGCCGCGCTCGTAATCTTCAAGTAGCCGTAACCAATCAGCGCGGCGCAAAAGATGGCTGCGGTAATGTTAAAGCCTGGCCGCTTCGCGTCCGCGGCCGCCTCCTCCGGAGGCGGCTTATGCTAGAATTAAAAAGCATGGGTCGGGGCCGGGCGACCGGAATATGGACCCAGGGAAGGGCCAAAGTGCAAAAGACCATTTTCGTTGTGGATGACAATGACACCAACCTGCTGATGGCAAAGGAGGCCCTGAAGGACAAGTACAGGGTGATGACCCTGCCGTCGGCCGCCAGGATGTTCGCGCTGCTGATGAAGGTGAAGCCCGACCTGATCCTTCTGGACATAGAGATGCCCGGCATGGACGGCTTCGAGGCGCTGGAGCACCTGAAGGACAACGGCCTGCTGGTGGACATCCCCATCATGTTCCTCACCGGCGTGAACGACGCGGCCATCGAGGCCAGGGGCTTCGAACTGGGGGCGGTCGATTTCGTCACCAAGCCGTTCTCCGCGCCCGTCCTGCGGAACCGCATCAAGACGCACCTAGACCTTGACGATATGATCCGCGACCGGACGGCGCAGCTCCAGGGGCGCACCACGCAGCTCCAGCGGCTTCAGAACGCCATCATCCTCGGCTTCGCGGACATGGTCGAAAGCCGCGACCAGGGGACCGGCGGCCACGTCGAGCGCACCGCGCTGTTCATCAAGGTGCTCATCGATGCGATGGTGGAGCGCGGGGTGTACACCGAGGAACTGAAGAAGGTGAACCTGGACCTGTTCGTCTCATCGGCGCGCCTGCACGATGTCGGCAAGATTTCGATTTCGGACACCATACTGAACAAGCGCAGCAAGCTGACCAGCGAGGAGTACGAAATAATGAAGACCCACGCCGCAGAGGGCGAGCGCATCATAGATAGGATGATTTCGCTGGCCGAGGACGAGGCTTTCTTCTTCAACGCAAAGCTGTTCGCCGGCTACCACCACGAGCGCTGGGACGGCAGGGGCTACCCGCGCGGGGTGGCCGGGGAGGCCATCCCCATCCAGGGCAGGACGATGGCACTGGTGGACGTTTACGACGCGCTGGTGTCGGAGCGCCCCTACAAGCAGCCCTTCACCCACGATGAGGCCGTCAAGATCATCATGGAGGGGTCGGGGTCACAGTTCGACCCACAGATAGCCAATGTGTTCTATGAAGCCAGGGCGCAGTTCAAGGCGGTCAAGGTCTGACCCCGGCGGGGGCGGACCACTTTCGGGGGGAATGAATGGCCGAGGTCGTCAGGTCTGACCGCGACTCCTGCACGGGGTGCAACAGATGCGTACGCAACTGCCCGATGGAGATGGCGAACGTCACGGCACAGGACGCGGCGGGCAACATCAAGGTCGAGATAGACCACGAAAAGTGCATAGCCTGCGGCCGCTGCCTCATAGCCTGCAAGCACGGCGCGAGGAGCTACGTCGACGACACTGCGCGTTTCTTTGATGACCTGTCCAGGGGCACGCCCATATCGCTCATAGTCGCGCCGTCCATCATGTCGAACGTCCCCGAGTGGAGGCGCCTGTTCACGTACCTCAGAAGGGCGGGCGTGAACAAGATATACGATGTGTCGCTGGGGGCTGACATCTGCATCTGGGCGCACGTCAGGCACCTGGAGAAGAACGACTCCGCGCCGCTGATAACGCAGCCCTGCCCCACCATAGTCGCGTACTGCGAGCGGTACAGGCAGGACCTGTTGGCGCACCTGTCCCCCGTCCACAGCCCGATGGCCTGCACCGCGATCTATGTAAGGAAGCACGAGGGCCTGCACGACGCCATAGCCGCGCTGTCGCCTTGCATAGCCAAGGCCAACGAATTCGAAGAGACCGGCCTGACCCAGTACAACGTGACGCTCACCAAGCTGCTGGAGCACATCAAGCGGCTGGGCGCGGAGCTGCCCGAAGAGGAGACTGGTTTCGACCACGGAAGCAGCGGGCTGGGCTCGCTGTTCCCCATGCCGGGCGGGCTCAAGGAGAACATCGAGTACTTCCTTGGGAAAAACGTCAGCGTCGACAGCGCGGAGGGCCACTGGGCATTCGAAAAGCTGGCCGCCTACGCCGACACCCCCGGCGAGATGCTGCCGCGCGTCTTCGATGTGCTGAACTGCGACGAGGGGTGCAACATCGGCACCGCGTGCCCGCACGATGTCAACCCGTTTGGGGTCAACCGCAAAATGGACGGCGCCAGGAAGACCGCCACCGAAGGCCGCGACAGGGCCTACTATGACGGCATCCACAAGCGGTACGACGAGGCACTGGACCTCTCCGACTTCCTCCGGGGCTACAGCCCGCATCCCGTGGAGATGCCGCAGGTGTCCGATGCCGACATAGAAAAGGCCCTCCTACTGCTGGGCAAGGACACATTCGAGAAGCGGAACGTCAACTGCGGCGCGTGCGGCAACGACACCTGCATGGGTATGGCCAGGAGGGTCGCCCTTGGGGTGAACATACCCGCCAACTGCATGGTCAAATCCAAAGAGGACGCCAGGATAGAGCACGAAAAAAAGGTGGCGGCCGACGACAAGCTGGCCTCCCTGGAGAAGGCAAGGGACATGGACGAGCGCGCCAGGACACTGCTCAACGCCATCCCCCTCTGCATACACTTCTGGGACAACACCCTGAAGATGATCGACTGCAACAAGGCGACGATCGAGTTCTTCAAGATGCACAGCATAGAGGAGCTGCTGGCCAAGCACCACCTGCTCAACCCCGAGTTCCAGCCGAACGGGGAATATTCCGAGGAAAAGCACCTCCACCTTGTCCAAAAGGCCTTCAACGAAGGTTACATGCGCACGGAGTGGACGCACAGGACCCTCGACGGCGAGCTGATACCAGCCGAGGTCACGCTGGTCCGCGCTGACTACAAGGGCAAACCACTCATGGTCGGGTACACCCGGGACATGAGGGAGCAGAAGCGGATGATCGACAGGATCAACGACACGGCCGCGATGCTCAAGGCGGTCGTCTCCAACTACCCCGGGTCCATCTGGAGCATAAACAGGGACAAGATTGTCACGCTCTTCGACGGTCTGCGCCTGCGCGAGCTGGGCGTCACGCCGGACTACCTAGAGGGCAAAAGCCTGGACACCGCCCGCGACAGGTTCGGCTACATTGTCGAAAATGCGTACAAGACCTTCGACGGGGAGCCCCACACCTGGATGGGCGAGACGGGCGGCAAGACATACCGCGCCCGCACGGTGCCCATCTTCGGCCATGACCGGGAAGTGACCGGCGTGATGGGCAGCGTGGACGACATCACCGAGGTGGTGAGCCTTAGGACTGAGCTGGAGGCGGCGCACCAGACCACCACCGCCATGTTCGACTCGAACCCCCACATCAACCTGCTGTTCGACTCAAGTTTCAGGCTGATAGACTGCAACCCCACCGCCATAAGGTTCCTGGGCTTCGAGACCAAGGAGGAGATGCTGGCCGGCTTCGTCCCCCGCCTGGTGGCCAGCCTCCCAGAGTTCCAGCCCGACGGCCGCCCCTCCGTGCCCCTGCCGCAGAGGCTGATCACCGCCGCAGAGCAGGGCTCCGAGAAGTTCGAGACGGAGATCAACCTGGGCGGCAAGGTGTTCAACCTGAACGTGGAGTTCAAGAAGATCCCCTACGGCAACACATACGCCATCGTCGGCCACGTCTTCGACATGACCGAGCTGCACAACCGCGAGATGGCGCTCAACCGCGCAAGGGAGCTGAACGACCTGCAGTTGGCGAAGCTGAGCCTGGCCGTCCAGGCCGCTAAGATAGGCCTGTGGGAGTGGAAGGTGGAGAAGGACTGCGTGCTGAACGAGGACAGTCCATTTATGTGGTCAGACGAGCTCCGGTTCATGCTGGGCATCCTCGACCGTGACGATTTCCCCGACAACCTGGGGGCGCTCATGGCGATCATGCACCCCAACGACGTGGACAAGGTGCATCTGGCCCTCGTGGCCCACCTCTACGACAGGACGGAGCAGACGCCATTCGACACCGAGTGCAGGCTGACGAAGAAGGACGGCGACGTCGCGTACTTCCGCGCCACCGCCACCACCGTCCGCGACAGCGACGGCAACCCCCTGCACATCGTTGGCACAATGATGGACATCACCGAGTCCAAGCACGTCCTGCTGGACACCGAGAGGCACCGCATCGAGGCCGAGGCGGCCAACAAGGCCAAGTCGGCGTTCCTCTCCTCCATGAGCCACGAGATACGCACGCCCATGAACGCCATCTTGGGCATCACGGAGATTCAGCTCCAGAACAGGGCGATAAGCGCCAACACGAAAGAGGCCTTCGAGAAGATATACAGCTCCGGCGAGATGCTGCTCAACATCATCAACGACATACTCGACCTGTCGAAGATAGAGGCCGGCAAGCTGGACGTGATCTGCGCCAACTACGAGATAGCCAGCACAATCAGCGACACAGTGCAGCTCAACATCATGCGCATCAACAGCAAGCCCATCACATTCGAGCTGAACGTGGACGAGAGGATTCCGGTAACGCTCTACGGTGACGAGCTGCGCATAAAGCAGGTGCTGAACAACATCCTGTCCAACGCGTTCAAATACACTGCGGCCGGCACCGTCAAGCTCTCAGTCCGCCTGGAGCCTGGCAGCGACGCAGACACCGAAGTCTGGCTCGTCTTCGAGGTCAGCGACACCGGCCAGGGCATGACCAGGGACCAAGTGAGCAAGCTGTTCGACCAGTACACTAGGTTCAACCTGGAGGCCAACCGGATGACGGAGGGCACCGGGCTGGGCATGAGCATCGCTCACAACCTCCTGCGCCTCATGGGCGGCACCATATCGGTGGAGAGCGAGCTGGGCAGGGGCTCCACATTCACCGTGCGCATGCCGCAGACCAAGGTCGGCACCAACGTGCTGGGCAAAGAGATGGCCGAAAACCTCCAGCGGTTCAGGGTCAAGGCCTGGAAGCAGGGCAGGCGGGTGGAGATAAACTACGAGCCCATGCCCTATGGCCACGTCCTGGTGGTCGATGACGTGGAGGCCAACATCTACGTGGCGTCGGGCCTGATGGCCCCGTACGGGCTGAAGATAGATTCGGCGTCGAGCGGGGCCGCGACAATCGACAAGGTCAAGCAGGGGATGAAGTACGACATTATCTTCATGGACCACATGATGCCCGAGATGGACGGCGTGGAGGCCACAAAGATACTGAGGGACATGGGCTACGACCTCCCGATAGTCGCGCTGACGGCCAACGCGGTGACGGGCCAGGCAAACGCGTTCCTGGAAAACGGCTTCAACGACTTCATCTCCAAACCCATCAACCTCATGGTCCTGAACGCCGTGCTGAACAAGCTCATACGCGACAAGCAGCCGCCCGAGGTGATAGCCGCGGCTAGGAGGCAGGCCGAGGAGAAGAAGGCGCAGGCCCCGCCCCTGGCGGAGGCGCCCCAGGACTTGATGCCCGCCGTCAGCCCGCAGTTCGCCGAGATATTCGTCCGCGATGCGTCCAAGTCCCTGGCCGCGCTGGAGGCCATCACCGCCAAAGCTACATACAGCGAGGCGGACATCCACAACTACACCATCTTCGTCCACGGCATGAAGAGCGCGCTGGCCAACATCGGCAACGGCGACCTCTCCGATGTCGCGCTCAGACTGGAGCAACTGGGGCGCGAGGGCAAGACCACGCTGATAGCAGTCGAGACACCGCCCTTCCTGCGCGCTCTGCGGATTTTCGTTGACGACCTTGCGTCAAAGGCCAAGACCGAGGAGGACAGGGCGCAGGTCGGCGATGATGTGAACCTGCGCGAAAAGCTGCTGGAGATCATCGCGGCCTGCAAGGACTACGACGAGAACACAGCGGACGGCATCCTGACGGGGCTTTCGCGCAACTCGTGGCCCCCCGACGCCAAAGCGCTGCTGGACGGGATAGCCGAATGCCTCCTGCACAGCGACTTCGACGACATAGTCCAGTCCATCGAGAAGTTCCTTGGAACCGCGCCAGCGGGCGCGGGGACTGTTTCGTGACCGTACTGTATTTTTTGCGCCGCCGCCCGACCAGCTACCAGCAACCGAAATGCCACAAGCGCGGCGCTTGAGAAAATGCCTGTTGCAGAAGAGACGCGACCGTACGGGCGCCGGCGCGACCGCGACACTGGCGGCCGTCACTGGTACGAACATTGTCGCGCAGACGCAGTCGGCGCATCCATTGGCGCCCAGCGGTAGCTAGGGCGGTAAATAGCAGAAAAAGGCGCGTCAGCGTCTCTATTCACTGTCAACTGGCGGCTGTCAACTGCTTTATTCACTAACGGCAAGCAACACTAGGTGATAAACTGCCCAATGAATAGGAGTGTCCATGAAACTTCGTCCATTTTTCCTGACCATCGCCGCGGCGGCGCTTGTCTTCGCTCCGATGGGCTGCAAAAAAAAGGCCGATGCGGCCGCGTCCGACCCCGATGTGTACGTGCTGGGCATCGAATACGACGGGGAAGGCGGGACCCTGCCGCCCATCCTGTGGAAAAACGGCGAGGCGCAGCGCCTGGACATGAACAACGCCCCAGAGGCCATCTTCGTATCCGGCAATGACGTGTACTTGGCGGGGCAGGGGTGGCAGGAAAGCAACACCACCGCCGTGCTGTGGAAGAACGGCGAGGCGCAGCAACTGAGCGACGGGAAAACCGACGCTTTCGCGCAGTCCGTTTTCGTCCACGGCAAGGACGTGTACATCGCGGGGGTCGAAAAGAACGCGGCAGGCTACGCAATGGCTACGCTCTGGAAGAACGGCAAGGCGCAGCACCTCAGCAAGGGGGAGACCCGCGCCTACGCGAATGCTGTTTTCGTCTCCGGGAAAGACGTTTACGTGGCCGGCAACGAAGACGACGCCGAAGGCAAAACAGTGCCGACGCTGTGGAAAAATGGCCAAGCGCAGCGCCTTGGCCCAGGAAGCAACTATGACTATGCAAACTCGGTTTATGTCCTTGGCAAAGACGTGTACGTGGCCGGGCGGGTGAATGACCCGCAGAGGCACTGGGCCGTCACGCTGTGGAAAAACGGCAAGGCGCAGTTGCTCAGCTACGGTTGGGACAACGCGGGCTCGGTCTTTGCCTCCGGCAATGACGTGTACGTGGCCGGGACCGAAGACATAGACATTGGCAATGGCGTGGCCACGCTGTGGAAGAACGGCGAGGCACAGCGCCTGAGCGACGGCAAAAACAGTTCCTCCGCCAACAGCGTGTACGTGTTCGGCGACGATGTGTACGTTGCCGGCGCCGACAAAGGGGCCACGCTGTGGAAAAACGGAGTGGCGCAGCGTTTGCCGGTAGACGAGAACAGCGTAGCGACGCATGTTTTTGTCGCCAGCAAGGGCAAGTAGATACCAAAAGATTGAGGGGCCATCCCATGAAACTTCGTCCATTTTTCCTGACCATAGCTGCATCGGCGCTCGTGTTCGCGCCTGTTGCCTGCAAAAAAAAGACAGGCGGCGCGGACACTGCGCTGGCCGAAAGTACTGCCCAGGGCAATGACACAGCCGCATCGGGCCCCGATGTGTACGTGCTGGGCATCGAATACGACGGAGAAGGCGGAAGCTCGCCCGTGCTGTGGAAAAACGGTGAGTCGCAGGCCTTGGCCAACGGCAACCCGCCTGTGTCCATCTTCGTCTCCGGCAACGATGTTTACTTGGCGGGGTGGGCCGGCGGGGCCACGCTGTGGAAGAACGGCGAGGCGCAGCTCCTTGGCGATGGGCAGAGCGACGCGCGCTCGGTTTTTGTTTTGGACAAGGACGTGTACGTGGCCGGGGTCGAGCCCAGCGCATCGGGCAACCAAATGGCGACGCTGTGGAAAAACGGCAAAGCGCAGCACCTGAGCAGCGGTGAGACCGGCGCTTTTGCATACGCCGTTTTCGTTTCGGGCAAAGACGTGTACGTGGCTGGTCAAGAAGACGATGCCGAAGGGAAATCGGTGCCAACGCTGTGGAAAAACGGCCAAGCGCAGCGCCTCAGCCAGGGCAGCAACTATGACTATGCAAAGTCGGTTTATGTCCTAGGCAAAGACGTGTACGTGGCCGGGCGTATGCAGGACGCGAAGGGCAACTGGGCCGTCACGCTGTGGACGAATGGCAAGGCTCAGCACCTGAGCAGCGGCCTTGACGATTCAAGTTCAGTTTTCGCCTCCAGCAGCGATGTGTACATCGCCGGCTACGAACACAACGCACAGGACAAGTGGGTGGCCACACTGTGGAAGAACGGCAAGGCCCAGCGCCTCAGCGATGGCAAACAAAACGATTCCGCCAACTGCGTGTACGTGTCCGGCGACGATGTGTACGTCGCCGGCTCCAACAACGGGGCCGCCACGCTGTGGAAAAACGGCAAAGCCCAGCCCCTGCCGGAGAACGGAAACAGCACGGCGACACATGTCTTCGTGGTAGGCAGGGGCAAGTAGGCGGAGTTCGCCACTATAACGATGAGGGGGACTCAGTGGGGTCCATGACCACTAGTCCAAAGCTGGTCTCCCTCTTTTCGGGCTGCGGTGGGCTAGACCTTGGCTTCGAGCAGGCGGGGTTCCAGCGGGCATGGGCAAACAACTTCGACAAGTACGCCGCCGCCGTCTATGAAAAGAACCTCGGCAAAATAGACAACCGGGACATCACGGAAGTCGGGTGCGGCGAAATCCCCGACTGCGACATAATCACGGCGGGTTTTCCCTGCCAGCCCTTCTCCAGTGCTGGCTCCAGGAAAGGGAGTTATACCGCGTCCTATTTCTAATTTGATAAATAGTTGCATCGGCAGATGCCCCTGAGAAAATCGGGGGCGAGCGCCGCCAGGCACTTGTCCACCGCCTCCTCGACCTGCTCGAGGCGCAGGAACAGGCGGTTCCGGATCGCGTGCCGCTTGACCCACTGCCACAGGCGCTCAACCGGGTTCAGCTCGGGCGAGTGGGGCGGCAGCAGCACCACCCTGATGTTCGGCGGCACCCTGAGGTCGCCGGAGACGTGCCACCCCGCCCTGTCCATGACGAGGATGCACTCGCGGCCGCCGAGGTGCGCCGCCATCTCGTCCAGAAAGACCTGCATGTGGCCGGTGCAGACGCGCGACAGGGTGAGCGTGAAGTCCTCGCCCGTCGTCGGGCACACCGCGCTGTAGGCGTAGAAGTTTTTGTAGCCCGTCCTCACCACCGCCACGGGGCGCCGCCCGCGCCGCGCCCACTTCCTGCCCAGGGCGGGCCTCAGGCCGAAGCGGGCCTCGTCGAAGAAGAACACGTCCACGCCGGGGTTGGCGGCGGTCAGCTCCGCAGTTTTTTTTTGAAGTCCTCCTGCGCCGCCGCGTCCGACTGGTGGTGCCTCGGCCTGGGGACAAGCTGCCTCTGGCCCTCCTTCCTGATCCACACCCAGATGGTGTTCCTTGCGAGCGTGACCCCGAACTCCTCGGCGATGGCGGCGCGGAGGCCGTCCAGCGTCCAGTGGACCGCCTCGCCTGCGGCCGTCCTGTCCGTGTCCAGCCACGAGAGCACGGCGGCCTTCTGGGCGTCGTCCAGCTTGGAGCGCCTGGGCGCCTTCGGCGCGGGGCGCAGGGCGTCGAGGCCGCCGGCCCTGTACTCGGCGATCCAGCGCAGGACGCTCTGCACCGTCACCTCCATCACCTCGGCCACCTTGGCGATCGGGCTGCTCGCCGCAGCTCTGATCGACTTCAGCTTTACCGTGAGGCGCTTGCCGTCGATTGCGTCGAGGTCTTTCTGCGCCCGCTCCGCGAGCTCCCGCATGTCCGCTGGCTTCGGTCTGGCCATGTGCACACCTCCATGGCCAAACGTTAACAGAAATTAATTAAATTAGCAATAGGATTTGGTATTATTTACTTGACTATTGCGAATAATTGTTGTCACTAAAGCAACAAACAGCCGTGGTCTCCAACAACAATGAGCTATTCATACTGACAAAATCAGATAGTGGAATACCTCTTGCGTTTCATCTGGACAAGATGTACGATGATATGGTGACAAGGAGGTTGTGACATCAGAGAAAGAGGCAGGCTACCTGAAGATGCTCATTGAACCATTACAAACTTGTCTTAGCTTAAAGCCAAAACTTGGGAAACCCAAAAAGTATCCCAAGGGTGCTACCCTATCCGAATTCCAAAAGATTTTCCAAGATGACCCATTCTGCAATTGGTTTGGTCTCGACAACCCTTTGATGTATGCAGCCCACAAGACCGCAAGCGGAATGTCCAGTATTTACAGACAAATTGGTATTGGCTGCGAAAGATTGTTTCAACAAATACTGCGCGACCATCTGGGTCTTTCAGAAGAAGCTACTAAATGGTCATATTCATATTCTAATACTGATGGGAAAAACCAGACTCGTTCTCTTGATGGTCGCATTTTGCTGCAGGATATTATAAACGTTGCAAACCAGCAACGCATTTCCACATGGATGAAAGATGTATGTGAGCAAAATGGTGCGCAAACTCTTGCCAACAATCAGTTGGGCACCGTATTTGAAGTTCGTCAAGGCTACAAGAGCAAGGATTCAAAGCGACAAAACGCTGACTTAGCCAATGCGGCTGCTGCATACAAGAATTCCTATTTGCCATGTATCATTGTTTTTTCACAACAGATGGACGAAGACTTACAAAAGCGTTATTATGATAACGGTTGGATGGTGCTAACTGGCACTGTTGGCAACAATGATCCATTACATTCTACTTATGATTTCATGTCTCAAGTAATTGGCTATGATCTTGCTGATTTTTTCAAACGCAACAGTATTACATTACGTGACAAAATCAACAAGGTTATCCGCACTCTACTAGATCCAGAGGCAAAATGAGCCGTTCTGTTGCTACAGATATGAATAACTCTATTATATTGCGTCAAAGAAGTGACTATACTCAAAAATATAATCAAAAGATTGCTAGACATGACTGGTTACGCCTAACGCCAGCTTATTCAGTCAAAATGGTTGAAGATTTATTATCTGGATTCAACGACGTTCCAGCTAATGTCCTTGATCCATTCTGTGGAATGGCTACTACCGCTCTATGCGCTGTTAATAAAGGTTACTCAACTACCACCATAGATGTAAACCCGTTTCTTGTTTGGCTTGCAAACGTAAAAACAATAAACTTTCCAGAGAATACGATCAACTCGACCCACAAGGCCTGTACGAATGCCCTACGCTATATCAACACTAAAGCCATTTCTCCAATTATCGAGCCACCTATCCATAATATTGAAAGATGGTGGAATGCCCAAGCTCGCACTTTCTTTTGTCATCTACGCCCAGCCATTGAACTCGCAACAATTAACAGTCCCGAAGAACGATCCTTGTTACTCGTCGCCTTTTGTCGCACTCTCATAGCCACATCGAATGCGTCCTTCAGTCATCAATCAATGTCTTTTGGTCCCAACGATCAAACAATTATTAATTCCAACTTAGATCTACACGAATTATTTAGAGACAATGTTTTATATGTGCTGGAAGGTGCTAGGCAGACCATAAGAGGAAAGGCAAAAATAATACATGGCGATGCTCGATCTTTAGAACAATTAAATGACAATTTCGATTTAATAATTACATCACCACCTTATGCAAACAGAATGTCATATATCCGTGAATTACGTCCGTACATGTATTGGCTTGGATACTTGACAAATGGACGCGATGCTGGCGAACTTGACTGGTCGTCAATTGGCGGAACGTGGGGAATAGCAACAAGTCGCTTAAATGAATGGAGATCATGCGATTTAACTTTCACTCCAAAATGGTTTCCCTCCATACTTGACTCCATTGCTTGCGTTGACAATGCCAATGGACGTTTGTTGGCAAATTATATTGCTAAGTATTCAGAAGATATGTGGAAACACTTTGTTTCTCTACTAAGTGTTTTGCGCTCTAAATGTCAGTTACATTATATTGTCGGTAACTCAACTTTTTACGGCGTTTTGTTGCCAACTGAACAACTTTATGCTAACATGATGGAAGAACTCGGCTTTAATAATGTAAAAGTTAGACCAATTCGCAAGCGCAACTCGAAAAAAGAATTAATTGAATTTGATGTCTCTGCCAGTTGGCACTAGACTACAGTGATTCTCTTGTCGATTCTATGTTATATCTGACTCATCGTTGTTGTGGCTGCTTTCGTTTTAGAGTTGACTTGATAATTCTCTATGTTTAGGCTGTACAATTCACCCACGTAAGTTGTTTCCCGTTACACAAGCCCAATAGTGAATTCATCCTGTCAAAGGCGTGGACGGACACATGCCGTACTGCAGTCTGGCTGGTGCCAGAGAGCTGATGGGCCTTGACCTTGCCATCGTGCTGGCAAACTCCAATGACCGCTGTTTTCCCAACAGTGCCGCGCCCAGCCTTTGGCTTTTTGGATTCGTGCTTGTTTGTCTCTTGCCGACAACATTGGTTTCATCGGCTTCCACGATACCTTCCAAGAATCCATTGGCAACTGGCAATTATAGTCAAAGCCCTTCCAAAACCAGAACAAGATGAGCCCGTGAAGAGACAATCAATGAAGCAGGTGACTTGCCCAGCGGGAGGCGCGAATGCGCTAGACTGCGCCGGCAATGGAGCGAGCCGCCCAGCGGGGACGCTGGAAGTGTGCCAAGAGGGCGAATCCCAGCACCACCAGAGGCTTTTGTGCATCCCAAGAGGCGGTGGGCGGAATGGAGGGCGCAGGCGAAGCATGCCAATCCGTATCGATGGCAAAGTGCGTTCACTATAGTGTCCCGTCCGCTCAAACCCTTGAAAACAGACGTTTGTCTTGGGGCACTCGCACTGCGGTGGCAACAGCTTACTTTATTCGCGGACGCAACACTAGGTGATAAACTGCCCACTGAATAGGAGTGTCCATGAAACTTAGTCCATTTTTCCTGACCGTCGCTGCGGCGGTGCTTGTGTTTGCGGCCGTGGGCTGCAAGAAGAAGGCTGGCGCCCTGGACCCAGGGGCTGCGGGGGCCGAGGCCGCCGCGCCGGCGAATGAGCCTGCGGCGCCCGGCGCCGATGTCTATATTGCCGGTGCCCAAAAGAACGCGCATGGCGTGGTCGTGGCCACGCTGTGGAAAAACGGCGAGGCCATGAACCTTGGCGACGGCACCGCCAACACCTATGCCAATTCGGTCTTTGTGGTTGGCAATGACGTGTACGCGGTGGGGTATGAAGACAGCGAGCATGGGGAGATGAGCACGGCCATAGTCATGCTTTGGAAGAATGGCCAAGCGCAGCACCTGACCAGTGGCGAGACCCGCGCCGACGCGAAGTCTGTATTTGTGTCGGGCAATGATGTCTTCGTCTCCGGCTACGAGACAGGCCAGGACCCCGATTCAAACTGGGCGGCGACGCTGTGGGCAAATGGCATGCCGAGGCGCTTGAGCGAGGGGGGCGAAGGCGATGATGCCGCGAATTCGGTGTTCATCTCCAACAAGAACGTGTACGTGGCCGGCCATCGAAAGAGCGAGGAGGGCGACGATGAGGCCACGCTGTGGAAAAACGGTGAGGCGCAGCGTTTGAGCGCCCCCGGCGCAAACGCCTTTGCAACGTCGGTCTTTGTCGTCGGCAAGGACGTTTACGTGGCCGGGTACGAGTTCAACGAGGACAAGAAGAGCGTGGCAGTGCTGTGGAAGAACGGCAAAGCGCAGCACTACGGCACCTGGAACACGGCCATGCTGGCGCAGTCCATGTGCGTGTCTGGCGCGGACGTGTACGTGGCGGGGTCGGAGTTCAACGCAAAGGGCAACGCAGTGGCGACTGTCTGGAAAAACGGCACGGCGCAGCGCCTGAGCGGCGAGGGCGTCAGTGCCTGGGCGCAGTCCGTGGCAGTTTCGGGCACCGATGTGTACGTGGTTGGCTACGAATGGGACGCGCAAAAGAAGGGCACCGCAACGCTGTGGAAGAACGGCGCGGCCCAGCGCCTGGGCGATGGCAAAAGCGACTCCTGGGCCAGTTCCGTGTTTGTCGTTGGTGCGGCCAAGTAGGCCACAATTAAAGCTGAAAAGGAGCCATCGTATGAAACCGCGTACGTTTTTCCTCGCCGTTACAGCGGCGTTGCTCACATTCGCGCCTGTGGCCTGCAAAAAGAAGGCCGGCGGACTCGATGTCTATGTCCTTGGGGTCATGGGGACGGGGGTCATGGTGGAGGAGGGCGACGGGGAAGCCGAGGTCACCCGGCCGGCGCTGTGGAAGAATGGCGTTGAGGTCACCCCGGGCCTTGGCGACGGCGCTTCCGTCTATTGCGTTTATGTCTCCGGCAAAGACGTGTATCTGGCGGGGAATGTGCGTGTGGCCGGGCCGGAGAACGACGGGGAGGGCAAATCCCTGCTGACGCTGTGGAAAAACGGCGTGGCGCGGCAGTACAGTGACGGCAGTGTCCTCTACACCGTGAATTCTCTTTTTGTCTCTGGCAACGATGTTTACATGGCGGGGCTGGAGAACAACGACAAAGATTCATCCTTGGTCACGCTGTGGAAGAACGGCGTGGCGCAGAGCCTCGGCGGCCGCGGCAGCATAGATTCACTTTTTGTGGCCGGCGGTGACGTGTATGTGGCGGGGTGCCTGTACGGCAAAGTAGGGGAGCCATTTGTGGCCACGCTGTGGAAGAACGGAGTGGCGCAGCGTTTGGGCGATGGCAAGGACAATTCCAGCGCGATGTCTGTATCCGTGTCCGGCAACGATGTGTACGTGGCTGGGTACGAAGCAGTGAAAACGGGGGCAGAAAGGGAGGTAGTGGCGACGCTGTGGGTGAACGGCGAGGCCAAGCGCCTGGGCGATGGGAAGAGAGCCTCCGAGGCCCACTACGTTTCCGTGTCGGGCAAAGACGTGTACGTGGTAGGGCGCAAAGACAACGAGCAGGGCGCCACCGAGGCCACGCTGTGGAAAAACGGCGTGGCGCAGCGCTGCGACGGCCTCCCCATTCTGAGATCGCAGTCCGACATCTGTATATACGGCGGCGACGCCTACTGGGTCGGAGTCCAAAGCAACGAGCAGGGCGGCAGCACGGCCACACTTTGGAAAAACAACGTGCCGCAGCCCCTGGGCGATGGGAAAGCTAACACCTGGGCCAATTCCGTGTTCGTGGTCGGCGGCGGCGAAGCCGCCACGCTTTAACATTACCACCACGTATTTTTTGCGCCGCACCCGACTCCGGAGGAGGCGGGGACCGTTCGTGACCGTAACCATGACTTTTGCGCCGCGCTCGTAATCAATCAACAATCTCAGCCCACCAGCGCGGCGCATGAGAAAATGACGGTAGCAAATAAAGACGCGGCCGTACGTGCGGCGGCGTGACCGAGGCACCGCAGACCGCCACCGGTACGAACATCATCGCGCCGATGCAGTCGGATGGGGGCAAGTACTGTTGCCTTTGGCTCTGTCTATACAGAGCCAAAGGCTTACAGGCACTAAGCCCCCATCCATTGCCGCCCATCGAAGCTAGGGCGGGAAATTCAGAAAAAGGCGCGTCAGCAACAACGTTTACTGGCAACTGGCTACCGGTCACTGCTTTTCACTGTCAACTGACTACTGTCCACCACCTTCCGCTCAGCGCTAGCATCGCGTCCGCTCGAATCAGCGAAAACACACACCGTTTTTGACGTATTGTCACCGCAGTAGCCTATGTGCATGTAATTCGCGGACGCGACACCAGGTTGCATTTCTAGAACACAATGCCGAAGGCAATCCGCAGGAAGTCCGCCCCAGGGGGCTCAAGGCGGTGCGGGTCGTTGCCGTTCAGGGTCCTGTGGTAGATGGCCTCCAGCGTGAAGTTCAGGAAGGAGCCCTTGAATGTGTGCCCTACGCCAAGCGAGCCTCCCAGCCTGCTCTTCCGCCTGATATCCATGTAAACTGGGTCGCCCCAGTAGTCCGTGTAGTCGGTTTTGGTTTCGAAGCGCTCGAAGTCGGCGGACACGCCGGCTGCGATGTAGGTCCCGCGGTGCCAGTATGCATTGTCAAAAAATAGCTGCACCTCGCCGGTCAGCGAGAACAAGGAGTGGCTCAGGATCAGGGTGTCGTAGCCGGTGGCGGTGTTGGTGCCTTCGGTCCCCATCCCAAGCATGCCGAAGCGGAACGCGAGGTTTGTGTCCACGGGCATGCTGACAGTGATCTGCCCTCCGAGGCCGATGTCGTACCCCTCTATCTGCTGCACGTCCACCTCGGCGGTGGGCGGGTAAACCTTTTCGCGGAAGTCCCCCGTGGGGGCCCCGATGCTGAGGCCAATGCCCCAGTTGGGGGACTGTGCGCAGAGCGCCCCGGCGGCGGCCAAGAACAGCGCGGGGACAAGTGCAAGTCTGCTGGCGGCTCTCATGTTTCCTCCTCGGCACAGCTATAAGCCAGGATCGTGCCACTGGGCATGATCCAATGATACCATCGCGCTAGGCGAGTCTGAGGTCTCCGGCAACGGTCCCGATGTTGCTTTTTGCACCAGACGGCCGCAGAGCGCCACACGGACTTATGGCGGTTCCCAATGGGAACCGCTATAATTCACAGTCAGGGGAAACATCTCATGGTCTGGAGCAACGATTTGGCGAAGCTGAAACAGAGCCTAAAGGCCGACGAGGAGAAGTCCGTGCAGACCCCGAAGCCCGCCGCCAAGCCGAAGCCGCAGCCTGTGCAGGCCCCGAAGTCGCTGCAGGAGGAGGATGAGATGTTCCTGGTCGCGATGGGCAGGGCGGCGGCCACCGCGCACAAGGCCGAGGTCACGCCGGACGGCGACGGGTTCGGCAAAGCTATGCAGGGCCTGGGCGGCGTCAAACCATTGGTCGGGGACACCATAGTGGGACAGGCCAAGGGGCACAGCCCCGAACGCGCGCCGCATCACGCCGCCGACAACGCCCAAGCTGGAAAAAAGGGCGAAACGTCCACGCCTGCCCGCCCAGGGCACCGCGAGGCGACGCTGGCGCTCCTAGATGCCCACGACGCCCACAACGGCGCGGACGGTCATTGGGCGGCGCCGGCCGCCGAGCATGGCCCAGCGCATCAATCACTTCAAGGGTCGGGCGGTCCGCATCTGCCCCCGGAGAGGATACACCTGGCTGCGGGGATGACCATAGAAGTGGACAGCGTGCTGGACCTGAGGAAGCACAACGAGACGGACGCGGCCGAGCGACTGAAGGAGAGGGTCCTGGACGGCGCCTGCCTGGGCTGGCGGGTCATGCACGTCATCCTTGGCAACTCGGAGCCGCTGCGCCAGGTCCTTCTCGACTACGTGGCGTCAAAGCAGGCCCACCCGCTATCGAAGTACGGGGAGGCTCCTGTCCCGATGGGCGGGCAGCAGGCGTGGATACTGTATTTCGGCCATGTCCCAGTGCAGGACATGGACCATGAGGCAATGAAGCAATGAAAGCCAAAGCGACCAGGAGGGCGCCATGACACTGTTGGCGGTGGGCAGCATAGCCTTTGACGACCTAGAGACGCCTGCGGGCGTCAGGAACGACCTGCTGGGCGGGTCCGCGACTTACTTTTCGCTTTGCGCGAGCAACTTCTGTCCTGTCCGCCTGGTGGCCGTCGTCGGGGAGGACTTCGGCGAAGCGCAGGAGGCCACCTACAGGGGCCGCCCGATAGACTTGGACGGCGTGATCCGCCGAAAGGGCAGGAGCTTCCACTGGAAGGGGCGCTATGGCCACGACCTGAACGAGGCCCAGACGCTGAAGACCGAGCTCAACGTCTTTGCCGACTTCGCGCCCGAACTGCCGGGCCACTACAAGAATTCCCCGTTCCTTTTCCTGGGCAACATAGACCCGCGCCTGCAACTGCAGGTGGTCGGCCAGATGTCGCCCCGCCCGAAGTGGGTGGCGCTGGACACGATGAATTTCTGGATAGACGGCTCCAGGGGCGAGCTGGAGAAGGCCCTGAAGGCCACGGACATACTGCTCATCAACGAGGCCGAGGCCAAGTCTCTGGCCGGCCAGACCAACGCCGTGAAGGCCGGCGAAGTCATCACGTCCATGGGGCCCCGGATAGTAGTGGTCAAAAGGGGCGAGTACGGCGCCCTGCTGGTGGCGCCCGGCCTGCGCGTGCCGGTGCCCGCCATGCCGATGGAGGCCGTCACCGACCCGACCGGC
>Ga0268262_10002587_pt1 | contig 20719 bp, 15 predicted proteins | sample TergutNc150P3_FD_190354 | JGI IMG/M metagenome (GOLD analysis project Ga0268262, IMG submission 190354) | Nasutitermes corniger P3 segment gut microbial community from laboratory colony in Florida, USA - Nc150 P3 (SPAdes) (version 2) | ecosystem: Host-associated > Arthropoda: Insects >... | reverse complement strand
CGGGGTTACGCCGAGTCCGCTATCTCCATTTAATATTAAAACTGACTCAATTTTATTGGGGAATTTTGTACAGGAAGATGTCAAAAAACTGTTTGCCCAACGTACAGAGGAGACGAATCAGCAAATTACCGGTGAAGCGCTTGAATATGTGTGGGAGCAATCCCAGGGACAACCTTGGATAATAAACTCATTATTTGAGCGCGCAACGATGCGCTTAATGAAACGAGACGATTATAGAACCATAACCAGAGAACATATAGAACAGGCGCGAGAGCATATGATACTTGCCCGTGAAACGCATCTTGATTCTCTTGCTGTTCGCATACGGGAACCGGCTATACGTGCATTGATGGAGACACTATTTTCTGGCAGTTTTGACCCTCAGCTTACCGATAGCGACACTTTTCGTATTTGTACTGACTTGGGGCTTGTCCGTCTGGAAAAGGGGGTTCCCTCAATAGCCAATCCCATATATCGTGAAGTATTTGCGCGGCAGGCAACTTTTGGCGCGCAGACCATGATCCCCGAACCTGAATGGCAATGGGAAAAGTCTGACGGTTCTCTTGACATGGACACGCTTCTACATGAATTTCAGGTTTTCTGGCGGGAAAATTCCGAAATATGGGAAGAAAAGATGAGTTATACAGAAGCTTTTCCCCATCTCCTCCTTATGGCTTTTCTGCAGCGGGTGCTTAACGGCGGTGGCCGCATCGAGCGTGAATACGCAGCAGGACGCGGCAGGATGGACTTATTTATTGAATATAACGCGTTTAAATATGTTATTGAAATTAAGCTAATATATGAAAAGCAATCACCGGATACGATTAAAAAGAAAGGGTTGGAACAAACCGCCAAATACCGTGATACAAAAGCGCCTGATTGTCCCGCTTATCTTGTTATTTTTGACCGCCGTTCTGAAACGAAAGAAAAACCTTGGGATGAAAGGATTTATTGGCAGGAAGAAGCTATACCCGGCGGAAAGGTAACAGTGGTAGGGTGTTAAAGTACTGGGAAGCGTCTTCGGTTAGGTCTGGAGAGTTTATTCGGTTCAGGGCGGGAAGGAGTGTAGGTCAAGGGCGGGAGGTGTTCTCGATTCAGGCTGAAAAACAGTCCCGGTCCAAGTTGTATTTTTTTTCGAAAAATGACGATTTTTCCTTTACTTTTACATAAAATTTTACTATACTTCCAATGGGTACTTGTATAAGTGTCCATATTTTTTTCGGGGTGAACCGTCTGTCCCAGCGGGAAAGCCAATGCAAGGGGGCCTATATGGGCTTAAAGAACAACATAGATGATGTTCTTCATCGGATTCGTGTCAAGTTATATCCAAATTACCTTCCAAATACGGAAGGCAAGTATATAGCGAGAACTGACAGCGAAGATTATTTAAGTATCGAGCGGATTTGCGCGGCAATGAAAAACCGCGGCGGTTTTTTAGGCAGTTACGAGGATTTAAAAGAGAACATTAGACAGTTCTTGGACGAGTGCACATATCAACTATGTGACGGTTTTGCACTGAATCTTGGGTACTATTCTGTTCACCCAAGCATCAGCGGCACGTTCAACTCGGAAAAAGAAGTCCACGATCCAGGTAAAAACCCCGTCAGCTTCAAGTTCCGCACAAGGAACCCTTTGCGTGAACTTGTTAAGTACATCTCCGTTGACATCACGGGAGTGGCAGAAAGCAACGCGTTTATTGATGAGTTTATTGACCGTGACGAAGATTCGACAAACGGGATTTTTGCACCCGGCGACATGTTCTGCATAAACGGTAATAAAATCAAGATTGCGGGCAATGATCCTGCCTGCGGCGTATTTTTTGTGCCGGTAGACGATCCGTCCAAAGCGATCAGGGTAACACGTCTAGGTGAGAACAGCGCGTCAACGGTAACAGGTATCGCGCCAGATACGCAGTGCCAGTACAACAAAATTGAAATCCGGACGCAATATACCGGCTCTACAGCTACTTTTTTGAAGGCACCCCGGACGATAGTGAGTGATTTTGTACTGGAAGAAATACAATAAGAAATAAAAATTGTGTTTTTAGTTAATTAGCTGTAGTAAATATTAATAAATGAATTAACCGCAGAGCCTGGGACAACTCTGCGGTTTTTATTTTAACCAATATTCTATCGATTCCACTTAAGCGTCTGATGAATTCACCAATAATACAAAAGATATTTCCGCCTTTCAGCAAACGTAGAATTTTTGCAAAACTTGTATATACTTTTTTATTACATCCAATTAAATTCATTTCGAAAATAACCCCAAAAAGAATTATTCATTTTTTTGTCCTGCTTAGGACTGAAGGAATAAGCGGGGTTTCAAGAAAAATTAACAAGCTCTTTGTAAATGGTAACTCACTTAACTATGTTCAAAAATTTAACATTATCAAAAACAATGATACAGCGAAAAATATATTGGATTATGAGCCAATAACTTTTAGCAAACAAGATGATCCGGCAATTTCAATAATCATACCTGTTTATAATCAGTTTAATTATACTTACAATTGTTTGAAATCAATATTAAATAATTCTGGTGATAAAATCAGTTATGAAATAATAATTGCAAATGACTGTTCTGATGATTATACAGTTCATATAGAAAAGATAGTATTCAATATTTCTGTTATTACAACATCAGAGAATTTGGGGTTTTTAAGAAATTGTAATAACGCGGCAAGAAGGGCCAAAGGCAAATATATAATGTTCTTAAATAACGATACCCAGGTACAGGAAAACTGGCTCTTGCCGCTTTATGAAACTATTGAAAAAGATGATTCAATTGGGTTAATAGGTTCAAAGCTTGTTTATGAAAATGGGATGTTACAGGAGGCAGGAGGCGTTATATGGCGGGATGCTTCAGGTTTAAATTATGGCAAAAATTGTGATCCGTCTTTGCCTGAGTTTAATTATTTCAAAGAAGTTGATTATGTTTCCGGTGCGGCTATTATGATAAAAAAATCAATGTGGGAGAAGATAGGTGGTTTTGACGATAGATTTTCTCCCGCTTACTTTGAAGATACTGATTTATGTTTCTCAATTAGAAAATTAGGATATAAAGTAGTGTATCAACCCGCATCGGTTGTAGTACATTTTGAGGGTATTTCAAATGGCACTAATATTTCGGACGGACAAAAAAAATATCAAATTATAAATCAAAAAGTATTTCTTGATAAATGGAAAGAAGTTCTGGAAAAAGAACATTCATTTAATAGTATTGATACTTTTCACGCAAGGGATCGCAGCAGGAACAAAAAAACAGTTCTTTTTATTGATCACTATGTCCCTATGTATGATAAAGACGCTGGTTCAAGAGCGGTTTTTCATTATGTTAAGTTATTTATTGATTATGGGTATAATGTAAAATTTATTGGGGATAATTTTTACCGGCATGAACCATATACCACTGTTTTAAATCAGCTTGGCGTTGAGGTATTGTATGGGAATTATTATTTCAATAATTGGCAGTCATGGATAAAAGAAAATAATAAAAACATAAATTTTGTTTTTTTAAACAGACCACATATAACACAAAAGTATATTGATTTTTTAAAACAATTTCCCGGAATAAAGATCGCGTATTTTGGTCATGATTTGCGTTTTCTTAGAGAGAAACGGGAATACGAAATTACTAAATCTTCTAAACTACTTAAATCTTCTAAGAAAATTGAGAAATTGGAATTCAAAATTATGAAAAAAGCAAACATTTCATATTTCTTTTCCCAAATAGAAATTGATATAATAAAGTCAAAAAATAGAAGTATTAATGCTAAGGCCATCCCAATTAACATATACAAGAAAATTAAGATGAATGATATTTCATTCAAAGAAAGAAAAAATCTCTTATTTGTTGGCGGGTTTTCACATACCCCCAATATTGACGCTGTTTTATGGTTTTGTAATGAAATATTACCTCTTGTATTAGTAAAACATCCTGAAATAAAAATAAACATAGTTGGATCAAATATGCCGGATGAAATAAAACAAAAGGATTCTGAAAATATAGTAATAAAAGGATATGTAACAGACGATGAGTTGCGAAAAATATATAATTTTTCCAGAATATCGGTTGTTCCCTTACGTTATGGAGCGGGGATTAAAGGTAAAATTATCGAGGCAATTTATAACCAGATACCTGTAATTACAACCTCAATAGGAGCGGAAGGCATTTTGAACGCGGAGACATTTTTATCAATTAAAGATAGTCCTGATGATTTCGCTAATGAAATAATAAAGCTTTATAATGATTATGAAGTATTGGAAAAGAAAAGTAGAATGAGTTATCAATATATCTGTGAAAATTTCAGTGAGAATGCGGCTATACGTGTATTACAAGAGGATGGAATGTTATGATAAATGTAATTTTATGTGGGGGCAGCGGTTATCGGTTATGGCCCATTTCCCGTGAATTCTACCCAAAACAATTTTGTAATTTGAATATAATAGATAGACATTCATTGTTTCAAACGACATTAATTAGAAATTCTAATTTATTTGATAAAACAATTATTGTTACTAATGAAAATCATTATTCTCTTGCGAAACAGCAAATTGATGAATTAAGTATTCAGAATATAGAATTTGTGCTCGAACCATTTGGACGGAATACAGCGCCCTCAATTACAATTGCCTGTTCAACTCTAAAGGATGATGATACTGTTTTTGTATCTCCTTCTGATCATTTCATAAAAGATAATGAAAAATACGATGAAGCTATAGAAAAAGCTAGAATTTTCGCCGAAGCGGGGTGGTTAGTAACTTTTGGTATAAAGCCAGCTTCTCCGGAAACGGGATATGGTTATATTGAAACAGATAGTGAAAATGTTATTTCTTTTAAGGAAAAACCGGATAAAAAGACAGCAGAAAGGTATATTGAATCAGAAAAATACTATTGGAACAGCGGTATGTTTGTGTTTAAAGTTAAAACGTTTATGGAGGAAATTAAATATTACTCGGAAGAAATATTTAATACTTCACAAGAAGCGGTTAAAAACGCTGAACATAAAAGTAATATAGTAAAGATTTTGAGACCCTATATGGAAAAAATTCCATCCAATAGCATTGATTACGCTGTTATGGAAAAGAGCAAGAAAATAAAAATGGTTGTTTTAAACGCAAATTGGTCAGACCTTGGCAGTTTTGAAGCAATACATAAAATATCAAATTCCGATCCATATGGAAATGTTTCATCTTCCAAGAATATTATTTTTAATTCAAGGAATAACCTTATAATTTCTAAAAACAAACCGGTTGTGTTAATCGATGTTAATGATTTAATAATAGTTGATACTGATGATGCAATCTTAATAAGGAAAAATAGTTCCCCGTACGAGATTAAGGAACTTATTTCTGAATTGGAAAAAGTATCACCAAACATAACTAAGAAACATATGGATCCATAATGTGTATGTAATAATCAGGAGATGTTAGGATCAATGATAATAGAAATAAAAGACCTTTGGAAAACTTATACTATGGGTAATGTTGAAATTCAGGCATTAAAGGGCGTGAATCTTACAATTACAGAAAGTGAATTCATTTCAATTGCGGGGCCTTCAGGTTCCGGCAAGACCACATTACTTAATATTATCGGCCTCATCGACAGTTATAGTCGTGGCGATCTTATAGTAAAAAATCATGATATTAAGAAACAGGACAGGCGTGAACTTACCAGACTTAGACAAAAGTATTTTGGATTTGTTTTTCAATCTTTTAATCTCTTGCCGGTACTTAATGCGTTTGAAAATGTGGAGCTTCCCCTTATAATAGCGAAAAAGGGCGGTTCAAAGGCTGAACGCCGGGAAAGGGTGGATTATTTACTTGAAGCAGTGGGACTTTTGGAGCGAAGAAAGCACATTCCGGCGGAACTTTCCGGTGGTGAACAGCAACGGGTTGCAATCGCGCGGGCTTTGGTAACTTCACCATTAATTGTAATAGCGGATGAACCTACTGCCAATCTTGATTCTGAAACAAGTGAAAAAATTTTAAATGTAATGAAAGCAATAAACCAAAAAGAGAAAACAACCTTTATTTTTTCTACTCATGACTCGCAAATATGGAAAATGGCCGATCACACTATCTTTTTACAAGATGGTAACATTAAATCTGAAGAGAGATACTAATGGTTTTTTTTCTGGCTTTGCGCAATATTATCAAGAATAAAAAAAACAGCCTTATAGTTGTTATGCTTATTGCGGTCATAATTTTTTTATTTTTTATCGGAAATAATGTTATTGGGAAAGTTGACAGGATTGTTCGTAACTCATTTATTGAAAGTCTTACCGGCGATGTTGTGTTGGAAAAGACAGGTGATGTTACGATGAACCTTTTTGGCGCAAATATCCCTGTTATTGATTCATATTTTATTATTCCGGTTCTTCCTGCCTATGATGAAGTTATGAGACTTGTCTCCCATGAAACGGGAGTTGAAGGAATTACAAGTCAGGTATCGGGTAGTGCCTACCTTGATTTACTTGACGTTCGCGAACCGGTTTTGCTTTGCGGAATTGATGTTGAGACTTATTTTCCTCTTTTCCCTGGTATAGTTCTTGAAGAAGGGCGTTTTTTACAGGAAGGTGAATACGGCGCAATGATCACATCGGAAAGGGCAAAAAGAATTGAAAAAAAGAGCGGGCAGCGTCTTATGATAGGTATGCCTTTGCTTCTGACTTCCGGAAGCGCTATAGGTTTCAAAATAAGGGAAGTCCCATTGGTTGGAATATTTGGCTATAAAAACCCGGGCGAGTTTATGAATGAAATTGTCATCATCGATCCCCAGACAGTCAGGGTGCTAAATTCAATTCAAGTGGCAAGTACTGCGAATGAAGGAGCGGAGGAAAATTTTATTGGTTTATCGCTATCGGATTTGGATGATTTATTTACCGAAACTTTCACGGCTAATACTGAAGTTGACGGAACTGAATTTTCAGTTGATCTGTTGCATAGTTTTCTGAATGAAGCCAAAATGGAAGAAGGTAATAAGGAAATAGGCGGAGATTGGAATTTTATCATATTGCGCCTAAAAAAAGGAATTTCCACAACCGCTTTTATTTCGTCATTAAACAAAAAGATTGGTTCATATGGTGTAACTGCGGTAAACTGGAGAATATCGTCAGGAAGCTCGGCTATTATACCCTTGCTTATTCAGGTACTGTTCAACTCCGGAATATTTCTTGTTGGTGTTGCCAGTGTTATTGCGGTAATTAATATTCTTCTGCTTTCTGTTTTTCGCCGGGTACGGGAAATAGGTACGCTTAGAGCAATAGGTGCGAGTGATTCTTACATACGATGCCTTATCTACTCTGAAAATTTACTTATTGCAATTGTGGCCGGTTTTATAGGAGTTTTAGGCGGATTTGTATTTTCCAAATGGGTCAACACTCTGAATTTCCACATATCAAACAATTTATTGGTTTCCGTAATGGGTGGTCAGCTACTACAGCTTGAATTATTGCCGCATGTTACTGTTATTTCTCTTTTCATAGCAATATTGCTGGGATTTGTTGCGTCGGTGTATCCTGTGGAGACAGCGGTACGGATTGCTCCGGAAGCGGCGGTACGGCGCGGATAGCGGTCATAGTGAATATATGGAAAAAATTTTAGCGATTATATTGCTTGGGATTAAATACTTGTTCCGTTATCGCAGACGCTACGTTTTTCTTGCGGCAGCTATGATTTTCTGTTTTGCGATAGTTACCTTTATTACCTCATCTAAAGATGGAATGTATGATAGCGTATATTATTCCGCCCAGTCGCATTATGCCGGAGATATAGTCGCGGTTGGTTACGATTATTATTATGCCCAAAATTATTGCCACCGTCTGGGTAAGGATGAAATATCGGCAATATTAAAAGCGGTCGATCTTTCGGGTATCAATCCGCAATACAAGGTATTTCGGACCATTTCCGGCGCGGATGCTGTTATCCATTATAATGGAGGCGCGGTTCAGATTAAAAACCTGATTGGCTGCGACTGGGATGTGGAATCACGTCTGTTTAATAAAATGACATTTGAACAGCCGCCTGAATCTTTTATCGGAGATGATGGTATTATTCTTTCGGTTCGGATAGCGCGACAATTGGATGCCAGAATGGAGGATAGGGTTATTCTGGAAATTGAAACCCGCTTTGGGCAGAAGAATACCGGGCAGTTCATTGTAAAAGGAATTGTTCAGGACACTTCAATATTTGGTTATTATAAAGCATATATTTCCAGATTGATTCTTAATCGTCTTATAGATTATAATGATGATGATTGTTCTTCCATTGGTTTTTTTCTTGATGATCCGCTTGCCGCCGAACAAAAGCGCGCACGCCTTCAGGAATTTTTATCACCCCAAGTGCAAACCGGTCCGTTAGTTTACAACAGGGATGAACTGGCCATTGAAAGGGATCGCCCCTGGAAAGGAATCAGGGTTTTTTTATATACCATGTCTGTTTATTTATCCGAGATTTCAAGTCTGCTGGATGCTATGAATGTCCTTACCTACTTTCTCTATGGAATGATGCTAATTATTATTCTTGTCAGCGCGGCCGTCACATACCAGCTTATACTTCATGAGCGCGCGAGAGAAATGGGTACTATGATGGTTATTGGTTTTTTTGACGTAGACTTGCGTTTAGTCCTGTTATCTGAAATAATTGTCCTTGGGTTTATTTCACTTATCGGAGGGTTTATGCTTGCTCATGTTTTAAGCTGGGTGGTATCTTTATTATCATTTTCATGGTTCCCAAGTTTTGAAATTTTCTTAAAAAATGGAAAACTAACAACCATGTATCTTCCGGGGACAATTTTGTTTAATATACTTACAATATTTATTATACTTATTATTGTCGCGTTGCCAGTATCTTTTCGTGTTACTCAAAAAAAATTACCAAACCTTTTATCAGGAGAACCTTTATGAAATTAAAAGCAATTTTGTCTCTAGTTCTGTCGGTCTTGTTTATGTTCGTGGGAACCGGACTTCACGCAATTACGGATCAGGAACTGTTGGTTAAAGTTGATTCGCTGGTGAGTTACTATGGCACTGATTTTTCAGCCGAGTACACAATTGTACAGGAAAAACCGGGGCAAGGCCTTTCTACAACTGTAGCGGGGGTTTTCCGCCGGGACTCCAGTGAAACATTTGTGATTGTTATTATGCAGCCGTTAATTAACAAGGGGCAAGGCTATCTTAAGCAGAATAAAACCCTTTGGTTTTATGACCCTGAGAGCCGCCGTTTTAATACAACCACCAACGCTGAGCGTTTTCAAAATACAAATGCAAGGAATTCGGATTTTACCCGTTCAACCCTGGCTCAGGACTATAAGGTGACTGCCGGTGAAGACGCTGTTTTGGGGCGTTTTAACTGCCGGCTTTTGACTCTGGAAGCAGTTACTACCGATGTTACTTATCCAAAAATGAAAGTTTGGATAAGCAATGACGGCTTATTACGTAAAAGCGAGGATTACAGCCTTTCAGGTCAACTGCTCAGAACATCGGCTATCCCTGATTACTATCAAATAGGAGGACGCTTTGTTCCCAGACAGATACTTTTTGTGGATGCGCTGCGGGGAGCGATGATTAATGGCACTTTCATGAATGAAAAAACCCAAATTTCAATCGCAAAACCTTCATTTGCCAAAGTAGCGGATTCGGTTTTTTCAAAGACATTTTTGGAGGTGGTTAATCAATGAAGTGGTTCTTAATTTTTTTGGGGCTTCTGGTTCCTGTTTACCTTTCGGCTCAGGAAGGGGATTCGTTAGGTTGGGATATTGATACGATTTTTGATGAACCTTCGCCGGCCCCTTCTGATGGAACAAAGGCCAATACAACCGTACCCGCAGTTAATGCGACTACTGTAAAAAAGGTAATAAAACAACAGGGTTATACTTTTGGCGTATCTTATGGATTTTCTACAGGTTTCGCTCCTGGTTGGTGGATAGTTCCCTGGGATTCCGAGTGGAATAAAGAAGATTATTATTTGGATCGCGGAATAAAACTGAATGGTGGTTTTACTATAGATGCGCAAATCTCTGAAGCCTTTCGGGTCATAAGTACGTTTAGCTTTCAAATTCCCGGTTTTAGTTTTAGTCTGGGAGACTTTTTCTTTGACTATAATTTTTATGACACTGTTTTCTTCCGGGGCGGAAAGTATAACCTTTCCTGGGGCATTTCACCCAACTATGGTTTTACCAACCTTTTGTCCCGGGTTCCAAAAGAAGGTTTCAGCGGAGATTCTTATATTTATAAGATCGATGTACCTATTGGTATTGGCGGTATTCAGGCTCTGGCATTGACCAGGGCTGATTTGAACGGAGGCGTTATACCTAAAATTGAAGACTTTGGTTTTGGAGGTAAGTATAACCTGGCTCTTCGATGGGCTGATTTGGATCTGGGTGTTTATTATAAGGATAATATGCCATTACGGGGCTTTTTTTCAATCAAAACTACTATCATGAAAACTGAAGTTTATAATGAATGGCTGGGGGTTATTGATCTTCAAAATTCATCAGAAGTGAGCGGCGCCGTGAATCTTGGTTTTGCCAGGGATTTTTTTGGTAATAAATTAAGCCTGGCCGCGGAATTGTTTTTTAATGCTGAAGGAAACGCCTATTGGTATCGTCCGGAAACAACTTTACAAAAATCTGATATTTCTCCGTTTATTGAAGGCTTTAATATAGCCATTAATATGACCTATCGCCCCTGGGAAAAAGGCAATCCTCGTTTTTTTATTCAGGCCCTTTATGCCCCAGAGCAAAATACAACCAAGCTTATTCCAGGCTTCAGGCTGACTCCATGGACCAATATTGAGTTTTCCATAGCAACGCCAATGGCTTTGGGCAGTAAAGATGGTTATTACTATATGAATAGTGCCACTGACAATAATGGCCGGCATCTTCCCTTTTCGCTTGTGTTTCTTATTTCAATGGGCGGAAGTGTACAATCCGGACATAATTAGTATTCCGGCTGAAAAATCATTGCCTGATAAATCGGAGAAGAAAAAAGGAGACGTATTGGGATGTTCAAAAGAATTTGTTCTTTTGCCTATGCCTTCGTGTTGACAGCTAATATTTTACTCATTGCTCAGGCTCAGTTGTCAGTCCCCTTGGGAGATCCGGTTTATTATGTGATTGAACAGGCCCAAATGAGGGGCTTATGCGGGTCTCTTCCTAACGCAAAACCATATTCCAGGGCAGCGGTTCTTTCTGTTATTGACGAAATACTAAATAACGATCAAACCAGAAAATTCGGTAAACTCTCTGAGGCTGAGCGCAAAATCCTGGAACGATTCCGGACGAATTTCAGCCCCGCTAAAAAGGGACTTGACAAGTTGCGGGGAACATATTTTTTAGATCACACTTGGAATGATATTTATTTTTCCGCTGAGTTTTGGTTAGGCGCTGATTTGATCTTTGCCGGAGGCAGCTATTCTGACGAAGGAAATTTTTATCCGGCTACCGATTCTGTTCTTTCTGGTTATATTAAGGGGGATTTGGGGAGTAAAACTTCGTATGGATTTACCCTTAGCGGCGGGGTATTCCAGTCTCCCAGGAAGGAGCTTGGAACTTACCATACTTACAATGCCGGGTTTAATAAAGATGGGGTTGGTCCTTATCCTGATATACCTTGGTATAAGGATCAGGAAATTAAAACTTACAGTGAGCCCATGGCGTTTTTTCCTTATACCTATAAGAAGAGATGGGACGGTTCCGTATGGTATACTACCAATGTTTCAAATTACGGGCATGAAGGATGGCCGCAGGAACTGTCAATCGGGTATTCCATGATGCCTGAATTAGCCGGGACATTTCTGAACGGGCACGTATCTTACCGTGTTGCCCGGCTTGACCGGGAATGGGGAGGCATGACAAATAACGGCAGCCTTGTACTGAATCAGTCGGCTCAACCTTTTTTGGCCGGTGAAGTTACATTGACGCCTTTTACATGGCTTTCTTTATCATCTTTGACAGGTGTGCTTGAATTTAATAACACAAAGAATATCAAAGAATCGGCCGCAAGCAGCCAGAACGCTTTTTCGATAGTAATGGTCGAAGCCAATTACGACAGCTATTTTCATGTAGATTTGGGTAGTACGGCAATATGGCCAAAACGGATTGAACTGGGTTATCTCTTTCCGTTTGCGGATAATTTTTTGTATCAGGACAATATCGGCGATTTTGATAACATGGCGCTGTTCTTTAACCTCCGTGGACAATTCCCCGGGCTGGGAAAGCTTTGGTTCTCCCTTTTTCTGGATGAAGCGAATCCCGAAGGCGGATTTTTTGAGAAAAGCAAACAGATGTATGCGTATCAGTTTGGAGCGGCTGTACAGATTCCCTGGTTGGCTTTTAGTTCCGTTACGGTAAGTTATACCAAGAACGAACCGTATAATTATACCCATACCCGGGAACCTGTCCCCTGGTACGGCGATCTTCCTATGGAAACAAGCTATATCAATAATGGCAAGAGCCTCGGCCACTATATACCGCCAAACTCGGATGAGATACTCATCCGTTTTGAAACCATGCCTGTGCTCCGGAGTGTTGTTGGTTTGCAATATCAGCTAATACGCCACGGCGCTGACTACGGCGACAGGGCGGTGGGGGGTAGTTCTCTTTTGTCGGAGCTTGATCCCATAGGTCGCAGTGATAAACTTAACCTTAGAAAATATTTCCTGCATGACGGCGCGTATCAGTGGATGCATATCTTTAAAGTCAAGGGAGAATATTCCTTTACCGGATTCAATGTGCCTGTAAAAGTATTTTGTGAGCTCGGCGCAGTATACTCCTACTTCACTGACATTGAAGGCGCTGTTAATTCAGGATATATGCCTTACTCAAAAATCGACACACCGGTTTATCCACATTCTCTTGGTTTTATTGGGGTTCTCGGGGTAACGATATTTCCAATGTGATTGTTGTAACCCGCGTTAGCGGGCAGTAAATCAATCTTTAAGGGCAACGGTGTAGCCGTTGACAGCACCTTGCTGGAATGATAAATTTCCTTTTAGTAATGTTTTCCGGTTAAAGCCAGTTGGTGGGCGATTAACTCAGTGGCGAGAGTACTACCTTCACACGGTAGGAGTCACTGGTTCGAATCCAGTATCGCCCACCAACTGGCTGTTTTTTTACAACTCAAAAATCCTGTGCATAAACAAGGTGGCGGCCTGGGCTACGTTGAGGCTGTCCATGAGGCCGGTTCCGGGGATGCGGACAAGGACAGAGCAGGCGTCCTTGACTTCGTCCGGAAGCCCTGTCTCTTCATTCCCAAAAACCAGTGCAATTCCGCTGAATCCGCTTTTTTTTCTTTCCTGAATTATTTTCTGAATATACTCTATTCTTTGGCGGGCCCTGGTGTCAGTCCCGATGGTAATCAAAGACTTGGAAGCGTCGCGCAGAAAAGCCGCTGTGTTCCTGATGCTTCGCACTGTCACATGCTCCATGCCGCCCTCCGCGACTCTGTAAGCGCCTGTTGTCAGCCTGGCCTCACTGTCCTTTTCTGAAATCACGACATATTTTACATCAAAAAACGCGGCGGACCTTATCATGGCCCCCAGGTTGTGATCGTTCCCAACCGAATCAAGTACAATGCCGGTTTTCCCTTCACGAGACCATTCTTCCAGGTCTTCCTGCGACATGGGCGCCAGTTCGGGAAGAAAGATCATTGCGACTACGCCCTGGTGGTGAGTCGACTTGCATATCTTTTCCAGTTCTTCGTCTTCGCAGATTTTGTAAGGGCGTTTACGTTCCGCCAGCTGTTTGCAAATTCCGGTAAATTGTTTTAACCGCTCTTCCCTGAAAAAAAGGCGGTTGATTTGTTCGGGGTGGTGCTCTGCTACGGCTATTACGGCGTTAAGGCCGCACACGGCAAGTTCCTGGGTCATCTTGTTCAGCATAAATCGAGTATATCCAATTCCGCTTTATTCATCTATCATAAAGTGCAGCCATGACATATAAAACCGAAAAGCTCTGTTATGATTATGCTTCCGCCGAGCCATTCAAAGCAGAGATAATAAAACTCTGCCCTTCGCAAAACGGTCAAACGCCGGTTATTCTGGACAAAACGATTTTTTATCCCGATGGCGGGGGCCAGCCGGCGGATCGCGGGACAATTAACGGCGTTCCCATTTTGGACGTTAGGGAAAAAGACGGAGAAATTTTCCACACGGTTTCCGCGGAAGGCGCCGAAAGACTGGAACCAGGAAAAGCGGAGCTGATTCTTGACATCCGCCGCCGCCGGGATCACACGCAGCTCCACACAGGCCAGCACCTGCTTTCCGGTACGCTCTTGCGGATGACAGGCGCTCCGACAGTTTCCATGCACATGGGAGAAGAAACCTGCACAATTGATGTCAATACCGCGGAAATAAAAGATGAGGCCCTTATCGCGGTTGAGGATGCGGTAGCCGACGCTATCGAAGAAAACCACCCGGTGATAGTTCATCAATGCCCGCCGGAGGATATTTCATCCTTTAAGCTGCGAAAAGTTCCGCCTGTGGGAGAAGAAGTGATTCGTGTGGTGGAAATTGAGGGGCACGACATTATTGCCTGCTGCGGTACTCACCTCAAGTCAACGGCGGAAATAGGGTTACTGCGTATACTGGGAGCGGAAAAATACAAAGGCATGATCCGTATCGCTTTTCTTGCCGGCCGCCGTCTGTTGCTTGATAGCCGGCTTTTGTGGCGCAATGCCGTAATTGCTTCGCGGGCCCTTAGCGTACCGGTGGGCGAAATCGGCAATGGCGTTCTTGGCTTCGTGGGGAAATCGGCGGAAATCGAAAGGCGGCTCAAGGCATTCACCGAGGCGCTTACCAGGGACAAAGCGGAAGCTCTGGTTCAAAAGGCCGCCAGCGCGGCAGTCTATTCAAAGCTCCCTCCCATTATTGTTGAATCTTACGCCAACGAGGACATTAATGAGGTGTTGAACATCGGCAAGATCGCCCATAAAAAGATACAGGCGATTTTCATGCTGGCTTCAGGGCAGGACAATAAAATTGCCGCTTACAGCTCGGTCGAAGGCTTTGATCTGCGGGCGTTCATAAAAAACGCGTTTGAGGCCCATGGCGGCAAAGGCGGAGGCAGCAATACATTTTTTCAGGGGAGTTTTACGGACAAAAAAGCGATGGAAGGTTTTCTTGCCTGTTTTAAAAACTAAAAGAATGGGAGATTTCCAAAAACTCAGCTGTTCCGGCAAATTCGATATCATCAAAAAGAATGGCTTGCATCAGAATGCCTTGATTTATTTTGCAAAAAAAACTTAACAGCATAAACCGATAACCGCCGCCGTATTCAGATGGCGGATCCTGGATAAAAACCGAGACGCCAATGTCGCCGTTGAACTCGTCAGCCACGTCCCGCTCGTCGTACAGCTCCACTTCATTAAGGTCTACTTCAAAACCAGCCGCGGAATTAATTACAGGAATAACAAATAACGCGAAAGATCTGTGAATATTTGCCGCATTGTATTCAGTTTGGGCAAAAAGACTGTAGCGCAGCTCGTAATTACCGTCGCTGTCCATAAAAGTACATGCTGTGCCAAAAGAATCTGATGCGGGATTATCAACTAAAATCATATGCGGGTACTGAATAATTTCAACATCAAAATCTCCCCCGATGGCAAAGGGGAGATCCTGTGCCTGAGCGCCCGGAGACACGGCTGCCAAGAAAAGAATAAAGAAAAAGGATATAGTCTTAATTTGCATTATTCTTTTGGCGCTGCCTTAAAGCCTGTTTGAAAATTGCGTCGGCGTCAATTCGGTCATCTACGCCGGTAAAGCCGTCTCCGCTCGCGTTGCGGTTAAGAGTCGAAGACGGCGCGTTATAAGCCCAGCTGTTTTCGTTGTTTAGAAGGTGATCCAGCACAGTGGCAATTGCGAGACAGAAATAAATCAAAGAAGCGTTGGTTTTGTTTTTGGGTCCAAGAATCGCGTCAAGCCGAATTGAAAGGGGGTTAGGGACCTGGAACACATATTGTTCCCATGGATTTTCAATGCCGTCGCAAGGTGCATGAACTTCAGCTCCTCCCGCCTTGTTTCCGTTTTCAATACCCATAGCTACGGCGGCAAGGTATTTTCGAATTGTCCTTGCTTTAGTGTAAATCGCGATAGCATCTTTTTTCTGAATTGTAGGAGGCCCAAATGAGTCAAATTTATAATACGGAAGCAGATAAAACCGTTTTATCCAGTGCAACTCCATGACAAGTTTTCTGGTATACGGTGAACTGCGTTCCTCCGCGGAGCCTTCCAGAATACGGACATATTCTGTCATCCTTGGCAAATACTCCTTGTCAAATATAGATTCTGTATAATAATACCAATTGTTAATTATTTCCCCTAAAGCACTATCAACCCTTTCCATATTCCCGCCGGAACCGGAAACAGAACCAAATGAAACATAACGCAGTCCAAAAAAGAGCTCCCCCAAACAGCGCAATAAAATATATATCTGTTGCATGGGATCTGTAGGGGCAATGTTTACGACGCCTTTTTTTAGATCAAAAATGTCAACGAAGTACGGGTAATAATCAGGATAAGCCGAAGGCTTGTCCCAACCCGACTTTGGAAAAAGCATATTCATGATATTAATGCCGCGCTCAAGCGCTTTTTTCTCTGCCTCTTCCGCTGCCCGCCTCTCTTTTTCTTCTTCTGAAAGCTCTTCTTCTTTCTGTTGATCCTCAGTCCCGGCAGGTTTTGTCTCCGTTGAACTGGATTCGCGAGCCGCTTCCTCATCTTTGGAAGACGGTTTTTCGCCTGAATCAGAATCATTTTCATCTATCAACAAATTTATGTTTTCAGGGTTTATTTGAATATCCTCGGTAACATCAAGAAAAGCCATGTACCGGTTTTTTCGTTCGGTGAAGAACTCGTTATAGGTTATAAAGTTGGGGGAAACGGTTTTCATTAGAAGAGGATAGAGAAGGTAACTGATATTTTTTTGGATTCCTGAATAAGCGGCAAGCGCGGAGCGGATCAGTTCCTGATACTTGTTTTTGGCATCAGTCGGGTTTTCAATATAAAGCTGCTTGTATAGAATCTTGTAAGCGGTACGGATGTGGGCATCCAAATTCAACTTGCCCAGGATAAAAAGGGGTTTGTAAATTGCCCTGAGTATTTCGGCAAAATCGCTTACCCTTGCGTTTTTGGGGCGGGCTTGAATTTTTGCAAGATCCCCTGAGACCTTCTCTATATCCCAATACCTGATTACATCCAGAATGGAATATGCCACAGGAGCCGTTTTTTTCATCTTCTCGTTCCGCTTGAAATTATTCCGGGGAATAAGACCGCGGGTGGAAAGAACCAGAGCTTCTAATTTTTTATAGTACTCCGGCATTCGGCGCGTCACAAATATTGGGCTTACATAATCAACAACATCGGCAAAAAGCGAGACCATCGAATAGAAAACCTGGCCCGGAGCTTTAATTTCAAATTCAGGCTGGCCAGCATATTTATCCATTTTTATCCGATCCCAATAGCCCGCTTTCATAGAGACTGATGGATCATCTAATGGGTTCGCTTTGTCTCCGCGGCCGGATATTTTCTTTCCTGGTCTCGATATTTCATTATCCAGTTCCGGCACTAGTTCCACCCGGTGTTTTGGCTGTCCCGGGCGGTCTCCGATTCTCACCTCTACCCGGTCATGCCTTATACGGCCCTGCCGGGATTTTTCTTCTTCTTCTGTCCTTTCATAACCCACTTCCCCGCCCAATTTTTTGGCAATTTCTTTTGCTTCATCCGCTTCGAGGGGTCCTAGTTTATTCCTTACCCGGTCCAATTCACCGGGGGCATATACCGCTGTTTTTTTTGCCATTTTAAATCCGTAAAAAGAGTTTTTCCCCGGTTCCCCAGGTGTTTCGAACCGGCAGTTCTTTTCCGTCAGCGTCAACCAAAAGGCCGTTAAAACACCCCAGGGGATTCTCGTAATCGTACCCGAAGAGCAAGCTTGGGTACACAGAAGAAACTGATTTCCTGATGCCCTTTTCAGGTTGTTTGGGAGTGAATACCAAATCAACCATGCCTTCCATATCCTGAATGATCCAGTCTTTTTGGTCCTTTACGTTCCGGGTAATTTTAACCGGAGGCAGTGGGGTAAGCTTGCCGTCAATCCAAAGCGCGTTCTCATTATTTCTGAAAGGTTCTCTGGTCTGGTTTTCACCAAAGGAAAAACCAAAACGGCGGTTTTTGCTGTCAAAGCCCAGGGCGGAACACCAGGTCGAGTAAGCCCTGCGCGGATAATACCCCTTATAATCGCAGAAGAGCCCGGATGTTTTTTCCGGGTTAAAATTTATGTGCTGCCCACCCGATACTATATCTCCTTTTACGGCGGTCAGCACCTTGTATGCGTACATACTCCGGCGCTCGGAAAACAACAGGCTTACCGCCATAGGTGTGGTTTGTTCTTCCGCCAAATCCAAAGTGATATGGGCAGTTAACGCCGGCCTTTTGCGATTCCCTTCGATGTTTATTTCCAGCAGAATGTTTTTTATATCAAGCCAGGAGTGAATCCTGATAAAAAATCCGCTTGAACGGCTGTCCACCGAGGAGTTATTAAGGGATATAGGCAGCTGCCAGCCTCCGCCGGGTATTATCTTTAAGAATTCCAGTTTTTCTTTGGTTTCACAGTCGTATATTATCACCAGGGCAATACGATTATATTTCATATTACAGAACTTTATTTGAAGCAAATAGCGATCATCATGAATGATAAAAGATTCCCATTCTTTTACCCTAAGGGTTTTAATTCCCTTGGGCAGTGGAATTGAATAAGGCTTACGGATGCTTAAAAGATCCACCTCATCAAATGCCTGTGTCCACGTACCCTGAAGGGGATTACCGTTTTCCACCGGAGAAGGTCTGGGTTTTTGAATTTCTCGCGTATACACTAGATTGAGAATACACCATTTTTCAAAAATTTTCAAATATAAAGGGACTCTAATAGCAAGTAAATCAGTAAAAGGGACAACGCAACCCTACCAAAACAGCCCGGACTGCGCAGCCCCCCAGCGCCTAAAGATAAAATGAGTTTTAATATGTTTTTTATCTACACTTTTGGCGCTGGGCTTCTATTCCACTCCAATGGCGAGCATTTCTACCCTGGTCTGCTTCGCCGGAGAACCCCATAATGTTTTGGCAGCCCCGCCCTGTCCCTTTTACAGTCTTATTGCGATTATAAGCAATGTAATATTCTAATGCTGTTGCTTTATGACGGTGAATACTAGCCGAAGCGGGCGTTGCGGACTGGCGGAAACATTTGGAGTTCCCCGCCGGAGTAAACGTGTGAGAAATGGTTAGACATAAAGTGTAAAAAACGCCCAGATATGGTTTATACATTGAGCTTTGGAGTTTCTTCACCTTCTGTTATTAAATAGTTACTGGGCGGTTGCGAAGGCGGACTCAACAAGCGTTTCCGCCAGTCCGCAACGCCCGCTTCGGCTAGTTTATACTGTCAGTAAATACGTTCTATCTTGTTGTTACATAGCTTATTATGCTAAGCTCTCGCCATGAAAGCTGCGATTATTTTCGGTTCTCAGTCGGATAAGCCGGTTGTAAAAAAAGCCGCCGATGTGTTTATGGAGATGGGTGTGGATTTCAGCGCCCATGTGCTTTCGGCGCACCGTGTGCCTGAACTGCTTTCTGAGACTATAAAGCGCCTTGAGGCTGAGGGAACCGAGGTGGTAATTGCCGCCGCCGGCCTAGCGGCCCATTTACCAGGGGTAATCGCCAGCCAGACCCTTATTCCGGTTATAGGCCTGCCCATCAGTTCAGGCGGCCTTGGGGGCCTGGATGCCCTTCTTTCAATTGTGCAGATGCCAAAACCCATTCCTGTTGCTGCCGTGGGTGTAGATAACGGAGCCAATGCCGCCCAGCTCGCCTGCCAGATTCTGGCCATAAAATACCCTGAGTTAAGGGAAAAACTTGTATCGGCACGTAAAAAAATGAAAGCTGATTTTGAAAAGGAAAACAACAATTTTTCTTTTTAGTAAGTAAATGTCTTTTCAATACCTACTTGTATAGTCCGCGTCAAATACGCATAGTTTAATGGTGGAGCGGGAAAAGCAAAAACGGGGAAGACCGCGAAAAGATGAAAAATCGCCGCCTGCATCACTTGAAACACAAAATGTTCAAGTTGAGTCAACGATTATCCAAAAGGCCAGAAACCCCCGGGATAAAGACGGATTTTACTTTACCATTGGCAGAGCCGGGGGGCAGAGCTTCCTTCGGTTTCATTCACCCAAAGGCTCAAGGCAGGCTCCGGATTTTCGCCGCTTCACAGGCCCTGTTCGGGAACTTTTACGGGAATTCCTTGCAAGAAAAAACGAACGAACTTTTTCATTCATAATCAATTTTAACGAAACCGAAAACGACGATTATACCCTGTATAATCCGGAAGGCCGGCTTATCGAACAGGCCCTTGCGGCGGGTATTCTGCGTAACGAAGAGAATAAAGTACTGTTCATGGCGGAAGGGGAATTCCGTTGCGCCGTTCGTATCGAAAATCTTCCGAACGCGAGCGCCCTTACAGATCAATATGTCAATGTCTCTCTGGAGCTCCAAAGCGAATCGGGCGAGGTTGTTGCGGGAGACCGCCGGTTTTATACCATTTCGCCGCGTTTGGCGGTATCGGGAACCAGTGTCTATCAAATTCGCGATCTTGGCCTGCGTTGGGCGGAAACAGACAGGATATATTCCCGCCTGCAAAAAAATGATTTGCCCGCTTTTCTTTCGCTTGTTTTTTC